>WNFV01000005.1_pt1 | contig 266035 bp, 223 predicted proteins | sample 5400101 | NCBI WGS metagenome assembly WNFV01 (sample SAMN13153361, study PRJNA577476) | soil metagenome | isolation source: 115 cm soil or saprolite under grassland replicate 1 | place: USA:California | collected 2016-06-15 | reverse complement strand
TCGGCAGCAGCTCTGGCCGGTCAGCATTTCTTGGATGTCAGGCGCCAAAGGCGACGTTGTGATAATTCCCAAGGCGCTGTTCGAACGCCTGACTGACACGCTTGCGTATGCCGCCTGATTTGGATAAAGTCGAACTTAGAAAAGAGCCTATTACATGAATATGCAAACCATTATCCTCGATCAGCCCGGCCAACTTCGCCTGACCAGCACCGCCGCGCCCAACGCGCCCGGCCCTGGCGAGGCGCTGGTACGCGTGCGGCGCGTCGGCATCTGCGGCACGGATATCCATGCCTTTCATGGGCGCCAGCCTTTCTTTAGCTACCCGCGTATCCTGGGCCACGAACTGGGCGTCGAAGTCGTCGCGCTTGGCCCGGATGTCGCCGTGCCGCGCACCGGCGCGCGCTGCGCAGTCGAGCCGTACCTGAACTGCGGGCAGTGCATCGCCTGCCGGCGCGGCCGGCCAAACTGCTGCGTGAGCCTAGAGGTGCTGGGCGTGCACGCCGACGGCGGCATGTGCGAGCTGATCATCGTTCCGGCCGCAAAGCTGCACCAATCGGAGCAGTTATCGTTCGAGCAGTTGGCTTTGGTCGAGACGCTTGGCATCGGCGCGCACGCGGTGCAGCGCGCCCAACTCGCGCCGGGCGAGTCGGCGCTGGTGATCGGCGCCGGCCCGATCGGCCTGGCGGTGATGCAGTTCGCGAAGCTGGCCGGCACGCGAGTGATTGTGCTCGACATCAGCGAGCAGCGCCTGGCGTTCGCCCGCGCACAAGGCATCGCCGATGCGACGGTGGTCGCGGGCGACACTACGCTGGCGCAGGTGCAGGAATTGACCGGCGGCGACCTGCCGACGGCGGTGTTCGACGCCACCGGCAATGCCAGCTCGATGATGCAGGCGTTTGAATATGTGGCGCACGGCGGCCGGCTGATCTTCGTGGGTCTGATGCAGGGCGACATCACCTTCAACGATCCCTTTTTCCACCGCCGCGAAATAACGCTGCTGGCGAGCCGCAACGCAACCGCAGACGACATGCGTGGTATCATTGCTCAGATCGAGGCGGGGGCGATCGACACCATACCATGGATCACCCACCGCGCTGGGTGCGATACCTTGATCGAGCGGTTTCCAGGCTGGCTGCAACCTGGCTCGGGGCTGATCAAGGGCATGCTGAGCTTCGGCGATGATGAGGGAGAGCAGAGTTGATTTCTTACGGCGGCTCCGCCCCCGAATAAAAGGAGCAAACAAATGATTATCGGAAAAGGATCGACAACCGAGCCGTTGACACCCGCCGAGGCGCAGCTGCTGGTGGCGGCGGCCTGCGACCCGCTACCGCTGGACGGCAAGCGGGTGCTGGTGATCATCCCCGACGGCACGCGCACCGCGCCAATCCCATTGATGTTCGGCCTGCTCTGCGAGCAGCTCGCGGCGCGTGTAGCGCGGCTCGACTACCTGATTGCGCTGGGGACGCACCCGCTGATGTCTGAGCAGGCGATCGATCGGCTGGTGGGCATGCCGGCGGCCGAGCGCGCCGAGCGCTACCCGAATGTCACGGTGTTCAACCACCGCTGGGATCTGCCTGCGACGCTGAAGCAGATCGGCACGATCCCGGCGCGCGAGCTGCGGCAGATCACTGGTGGCCTGATCGAGGCCGACGTGCCGGTGACGCTCAACCGCGCGATCTTCGAGTACGACCAGATCGTGATCTGCGGCCCGGTGTTCCCGCACGAGGTCGCCGGCTTCTCCGGCGGCGCCAAGTACCTGTTTCCCGGCATCGCGGCCGGCGCAATCATCAACACGACCCACTGGCTGGGCGCGCTGGTCACCAGCTACCATACGATCGGCGTGAAGGACACACCGATTCGCCGCGTGATCCACCGCGCGGCCGAGTTCGTCGATCGCCCGATCCTGTGCCTGGCGATGGTGATGCGCGGGCATGCGTTTCATGGCCTGTACGCCGGCCCGCACCAGGAGGCCTGGAGCGCCGCCGCCGATCTTTCGGCCCAACTCAATATCTTCACGGTGCCGCGCGCGTTTCGGCAGGTGCTGGCGATGCCCTCGACCATGTACGCCGATCTCTGGACCGCCGCCAAGGCCATGTACAAGACCGAGCCGGCGATCGCCGACGGCGGCGAGGTGATTATCTACGCGCCGCACCTGACCGAGATCTCGTATAGCCACGGCACGCTGCTCGAAGAAATCGGCTATCACGTGCGCGACTATTTTGTGAAACAGTGGGACCGCTTCAAAGATGTACCGGGTAGTATCCTGGCACACAGCACGCACGTCAAAGGCGCCGGCAGCTACGATCCCGCCACGGGCGTCGAGCGACCACGAATTCAGGTGACATTGGCGACCGGCATCCCCGCGGAGCGCTGCCGCCGCGTCAACTTGGGCTATGCCGACTATCGCACAATCGACCCGCAGAGCTGGGCCAATCGCGAAGACGAAGGGCTGCTATTTGTGCCGCACGCCGGCGAGGTGCTGTATCGTGCCGCCGATCTGCATGTGGAATAGGCGTCATCTTCAGAAAGGCGCTTGCGTGGCTGAGACACCTTTTGAGCGTGAGATCGAGCGCAACTTCCGCTGGAACTTCTCGGTCAATTTAGTTGATATCTCCTTCATCATGCTCGGGCTGAGTCTGGTGTCGCGCGAGACGGTGATACCGTTGTTGGTGAGCAAGCTCACGCCTTCGCCGATCGCAATCGGTCTGGTACCGGCAGTTTACAGCCTGGGCATCTACCTGCCACAGCTGCTTGGGGCGAGCGTCGCCGAGGGCATGCCGCGCAAAAAAAGATTCGTGGCGCTGATCGGCGGCTTCGGTGAGCGCCTGCCCTTTTTGCTCGCCAGTCTGGTGGTGCTCTGGCTGGCCGTGCCAAAGCCGGGTGCGGCGCTAATCGGATTGATCGTGCTGTTCGGAATCTCGGGAGCTTCGGCTGGCTTCGCCACACCGGCATGGTTCGATTTGATCTCCAAGGTGATCCCGCTGCGCCGGCGCGGTTTATTCACTGGCAGCGGCCACGGGCTGGGCGCACTGATGGGAGTGGCCGGAGCGTTCGCGATCGGCTTTGTGCTCGAGCGCTGGCCATACCCGCAGAGCTTCGCCCTGCTGTTCGCGCTGGCCTCCTGCGCGATGGCGATCTCGTGGGCTGGTCTGGCGCTCAACCGCGAGCCAGCCAACCCGAGCATCCGGACGCGGGCCTCGCTTGGAAACTATCTGCGGCGACTTCCGGGCACGCTGCGCGCCGACAGTAACTTCGCGCATTACATTGGCGCGATGGCGGTGGCGCGCGCGGGGACGATGGCCGGTGGTTTCTACCTGGTCTACGGCGCTGAGCGGTTTCAGATCAGCGGCGCCGAGGTCGGACTGCTCACCGGAGTGCTCATCGGCTGCCAGGCCCTGCTCAACCCGCTCTGGGGCCTGATCGGCGATCGGTATGGCCATAAGCTCGTGCTGGTCGGCGGAGCGCTGGCGCTGGCGTTGGCGGCGGCGACCGCCAGCCTGGCGCCATCCTGGCCCTGGCTGGTGCTGGTGTTCGGTTTGATCGGCGCATTTCTGTCAGCCGACACCGCCTCGTTTCTCACGATCATTCCCGAGTTTTGCGCCGACGAGGATCGCCCGACCTATATCGGTCTGACGAACACGCTGCTGGCGCCGGTCACCGCGCTGGCGCCGCTGCTTGGCGGCTGGCTCGTGGTGCAGCAGGGCTATGCGCCGATGTTCGCGCTCGCTGGGCTGCTGGCTGGGCTTGGGGCCGGGCTGCTGGCGAGTCGGGTACGCGAGCCGCGTCGGGCAAAAGCGGCAATCCAGCCAACACGCGCAGCGGCACACAAAACGCCGTAGGTATTTATCCGCAGATGACACAGATTACGCAGATATGCAGCCCAATTACAAATAGTATCTGTGTAATCTGCGCAATCTGTGGATGAACTGCGCTTGCAGTATTAATCAGCCAGCCAGAAGATCATCACTAGCGACACCGCCCAGGCAACATAGCTGGCAAGTAGTACCAGCGGAAGGTTCCATCCCGCCCGCACGGTGAGCCATGTCACGAACACAAAGATCGTGGTCGGGATAATCCCGCGCATCATCGCCGCCGCAAATTCGGTCAGCGGAGCCTGCTTGCCATCTTCGGCGCTGGCGACGATCCATAGCGAGAGCGCGATGTTGATCGGCATGGTCGAGACAATCGCAGCGAACGTTTTGGAATACGCGCGTGTGATCGCAATACAGATGATCAGCAGAATCGAGATGATCACCGGGGCGATTTTTTGCCATTCGAGTTGCATACTTCCTCGACATCTTAAGGGCTTACGCAGTCAGCCTGTTTCGTCTCGGACGCCTTTTTAGCCTTCGGCAGCCCTTCGGCAAGCTCCCCTTCGACAAGCTCAGGAACCGGAACCGCGGTACTTTATTTACTAATTGTTTTTGGTTGTTGCGCTCTACGAGCGCAACAACCAAAAACAGAAAAAAAGAGAAGTACCATGCTGCCGTCTATCCTGAGCCTGTCGAAGGGCAGGCTATAAGCTATGTTGGAGGAGCGACCGTGCGGATCTTGCCAGTGAGCATTCACCAGTAGATACACGCAGCGCGTAATCGCTATTATACTTTGCTCGCCGCGCCAATGTGCGGCGAGCTTCTGGAAAGGAAGATCGATGCGATCATTTCAACCAATCAATCCGCGCACGCCGTTCATCTGGCACGGCGGCGACTATAATCCCGAGCAGTGGCCAGCCGAGATCTGGGACGAAGATGTGGCGCTGATGCAGCAGAGTCATTTCAACATAGCGACGATCGGCGTCTTTAGCTGGGCCGAACTACAGCCATCCGAGGATCGCTTTGATTTTGGCTGGCTCGACACGGTGATCGAAAAGCTGCACGCCGCCGGGCGCGCGATCTGCCTGGCCACGCCCACGGCAGCCCAGCCGGCGTGGATGTCGCAGCGCTACCCCGACGTGCTGCGGGCCGACGCGACCGGCCAGCGCCGTCATCATGGCGGCCGCGTCAACTACTGCCCCAACTCGCCGACCTACCGCCGCTTCGCCGTTCAGATCGCCACCCGCATGGCCGAACGCTACGGCAATAACCCGGCGCTGCTGGTGTGGCATGTGTCGAATGAGTACGGCGGACAGTGCTACTGCGAGAATTGCGCCGCTGCCTTTCGCGCCTGGCTGCAGCAGCGTTACGCGTCGCTCGAGGATCTGAATCAGCGCTGGTGGACGGCCTTCTGGAGCCATACCTACACCGATTGGTCGCAGATTGAGCCGCCCTACGCCGACGGCGATCGGCTGAACCATGGGCTCGCGCTCGAATACCGGCGCTTCCAAAGCGATTCGATGCTGGAGTGCTTTAAGCTGGAGCGCGATGCCCTGCGCGCGATCACACCCGATCTGCCGATCACTACCAATATGATGGGCACCTATCCGCACCTCGACTACCGCACCTGGGCGCGCGAGGTCGACGTGATTTCGTGGGACTGCTACCCCTGGCCGAGCGCGGCGCCGAACGATATCGCCTTCTTGCATGATCTCAACCGCGGGCTGAAGGATGGGCAGCCATTCATGCTCATGGAACAAACGCCCAGCAGCCAGAACTGGCAGCCGGTCAATGCGTTGAAACGCCCGGGCATCTTGCGCCTCTGGAGCTACGCGGCGCTGGCGCACGGCGCCGACACGATTATGTATTTCCAGTGGCGGCGCGGGCGCGGCGGCTGCGAAAAGTTCCACGGTGCGGTGGTCGAGCACGGTGCCAGATCCGACACCCGCGTGTTCCGCGAGGTGACCCAACTGGGCGCCGAGCTGGAGCGCCTGGGCAGCGCCACCCTCGGCGCTACCACGCCAGCGCGCGCAGCGGTGCTGTTCGATTGGGATAACTGGTGGTCGATCGAGGCCGCGGTGGGGCCGGTCGAAGATAAGGCATATGTCGCGACGGTGCGGAAGCATTACAGTGCGTTGTGGCGGCAGAATATATCGCTGGACATCGTGTTTCGCGACTCCGACCTAAGCCGCTACGACGTCGTGATTGCACCTATGCTGCACATGGTCACACCCGCCATGGCCGAGCGGGTCGCCGAGTTGGTCGCCCGTGGCGGCACATTCGTCACCACCTACTTCAGCGGCGTGGTGGATGCGACCAATCTGGCGCACCAAGGCTACCCCGGCCCACTGCGCAACGTGCTGGGTATCTGGGTCGAGGAGATCGACGCGCTGTACCCAGGCCAGCAGAACCAGATTGTTATGGCCGCGGGCGGCGCAAGCTATACCTGCGGTCGTCTGTGCGAGATTATTCACAGCGAAGGCGCGCGCGTATTGGCGACCTACGGCGCCGATTTCTACGCCGGCACGCCGGCGCTGACCGAGCATGAGTTTGGACAAGGGCGGGCCTACTACATCGCCAGCGATCCCGACGAGCGCTTTCTCGACGACCTGTACGGCGGGCTGCTTGCCGCACACGGCATCGAGCCGCCATTGACAACACCCGCCGGAGTCGAGGTGACCGTGCGTGAGACTGAGCAAGATCGAATCTTGTGCATCCTGAATCACGCTTCAGAAACGACAGCGGTTGCCCTGCCAACCGGCCAGCGCTACGACGATCTGCTGCGCGGCCAGGCTGTCGCCGGCACACTCACGCTGGCGGGGCACGATGTGTGTATCCTGCGCCAGCAACACAACTGATTAGAGAAGCATCGGGACTTTAGTTATCGCCGATCAATCCTCAGTAGTCCCTTTATATTATTCGATCCACCGCAACACATTTCACCGGAAACCTTGACATACTTCGATCCACCGCAACACATTGTCATGTTGAGCGAAGCGAAACATCTCACCGGAGAACCTTGACAGGCAGTGAGATGCTTCACTTCGTTCAGCATGACATCGCGGCTGAGGCACTCACGCCCCAAATGCCAGCGTCTCACCATCCTGTGGGAGACGCACGCGGTCGAGCCGGCCAGCCACGCGCAACTGCTCGCGTAGATCCGCGCGGGTGAGCAGGCAATGATTGATCGCCTCCATATGCACCGCGACAACCTGCGTGCTCGGCAGCGCGTCGCACACCTGCACGACATCACTGGCGGTCATGGTGATCGGGTCGCCGGTGAGGAACTGAGCCGAGCCGGCATTGAGCACTATGACGTCGGGCCGGTGCGCTTCGAGCGCGGCGGCGACCTCGGCGCACCAGATTGTATCGCCGGCGATATACAGGCTGGGGATTGAGGCGCCGCGAATCACGAAGCCGGAGACCGGCCCCATCTGCTGACCCATCTGGCCGGTGCCATGCTGCCCGCCGGTACGCGTGAGCTGAAGCCTATGCCACTCGTATGTCTGCTCGATCGGCTGGACCTGCGTAAAGCCGGCATCGCGAATGCCCGCGGCATCTTCCGGCTGGCAAAGAACCGGCGTTTCTTTGGCGATCAGCTCGGCGGCGCGCGCATCCCAGTGGTCGCGATGGGTATGGGTCACGAGCACGCCGTCGATCTGCGCTAGCAGCTGGGCCAAGGCGGCATCGCCAAAAGGGAGATCCACCAGCGGAATACGGCGTTGATTAGCTGCATTGGCAACTGGATCCATCGCCCTGGCCGGGCTGAGCATTGGGTCGACCAGCAGCTTGAGATCGCCAAGCGTGACGACCAGCGTGGCGTGGCGAATGAGTTGGATGTCCATATACATCACTCCTGGCTATCGGCGTGTTCAAGTGCTAGTCGGTAGACCTCGCGCAGTGGCAGGCCATGCGTGCGCGCCAAACGAGCGCAGTCCTCGTACTCGGGCGCGGCGCCCACATCCTCGCCGCGCCAGCGCTTGCGCTTGACGCGCACCCCGCCAAGCGGCGTTTGTACCACGCTGACCTCGCGCTCGCACACATGCCGCTCGACGGCGCGGCGGCGCACGCCCAACGTGGTCGTCTCGCGCATCAGCAGCGCCACGGCGGCATCCTCCAGGGTGGCCGGCACCAGCGCGGAAAGCAGCGTAGCCGCGCGGCCCTTCTTCATCTGGATCGGCGCCAGCCAGGCGTCTAGCGCGCCCAGCTCAAACAGCCGCTCGACGGTGTAGGCCAGTTGCTCGGCAGGCTGGTCGTCGATGTTCGTTTCCAGCAGAACAGGATTGTCGGCTGTCAGTTGTCTGTTGTCCGTTGTCCGTGGCTCGTAGTCTATTGCAACTGACAACGGACTACTGACTACGGACGTATCGCCAATCCAGACCCGCAGCACATTCGGCCGCTCCAGGTCGCGCATGCCGAGGCCGTAGCCGACACGATTGATTCGCATGGGCGGGCGACGGAAGCTGGCAAGGCCGGCCAGCAACGCCGCGCCCGTGGGAGTCACCAACTCGAACGGCGTGTCGTCGAACAGCGTGGGCGCGCCCGCGCCGGCCAATAGGGCCAGCACCGCGGGGGCAGGCAGTGGCAGTTGTCCATGAGCCGCGTTCACCCAGCCGGCGCCAAGCGGCAACGGCGAAGCATACACATCAGTTATGTCGAGTAAATGCAGCCCAGCAACCACGCCAACAATATCGACAATCGCGTCGAGCGCGCCGACCTCATGGAAATGCACCTGCTCGGGCGCGATGCCATGCACCTGGCCCTCTGACTCGGCCAGCAATGTAAACACCGCCAGGCTGCGCCGCTGAACCAGCGGATCGAGCGCGCTGGCCTCGATGATCGCTCGGACATCGGCGAGGTGGCGATGGGTCGGCTGCTCGGGCGCGTGCACCAGCGCGCGAGTACCGGCGATAAAGCGCCGCACCCCGCGCTCGGCGTCGAGCGACCAGCCGCTCAGATTGAGCTTGCCCAGCTCGGCCCGCAGCGCGTCGAGCGCCAGCCCAGCATCCAGCAGCGCGCCAAGCGCCATATCACCGCTAATGCCCGACAAGCAATCGAAGTAGATAGCATTTGTCATTCGCTGACGCTCATGTGTATCGCTTCTTTATACTTCCGAAAAAGCATGTACCCAATTAGAGCAAGAACGTAGCTGTAAGAATCTTTAGCCCTCGGCAGAGCGGCACGCGCGGTGTAGCGCTCAGCGGCTGAGCGCTACACCGCCACCAGATCGATGGGCACACCATGCGCCAGCGCCGGGTCAAAAGATGTTGCGCGCGCGCCGCGTAATGTCAGTGCGAATGGTCCCTCGCCATGGCGGCTGAGGCGCTCGCGCAGCGGATCTTGCTCGCTGGTGCCGGGGATTGGCGCGATCAGCGTGATCGTCGCCGCGCCCAGCGCGAAGGCCGGGCCGGCGGCATCGCTGCCGAGCAGCGCCTGATAGCGTGCGACGCTGGCCCACAGATCGTTCGCAACGACGGTCACACCGGCAATGCCGGTGACGCCATTGGCATGCGTACGCAGATCGCCTTGCGGCACGCGCAACTCGCGCGGCGTCACATCGCCGCAGAGAAACGGCAGATCGAACGTAGAGGACCGTGCGTTCTGCCACGCTACCCGCAGGCCGTCGGGGCGCAGCCGCCCGCCGGCATACGGGCCATACATTTCGAGGCCGCGCGATTGAGCCGCCGCGGCATCCTCGGCGATCGCGGTTGGCAGCAGCGCGAAATCGATCAGCCCTTCGCCGGCGGCCACATGCCGCCACCAGTGATGTTCGGGCGCCTCATGGCGAAACGCAATCAGCTCTAGGTAGCTATCGTCGGCGAACACCACCAGCGCGTTGTGTGTGGCCCCGTCCGCGTGCGTGCCGCCCAGCGTCACGGTGAAGCCGAGCGCGGTGTAGTCGGCGCTCGCGGCGTCTAGGTCCTCAACCAGAATAACCAGGTGATCGATTGCACGGATCATGTGGCGCTCCTCTTTAATCCACAAAGGGATTCTAGAAGAAAAAGCGAGCCGAGGATAGTGGGTAGTGAAAACACGGATTTTTCTTCTTCGTAGCGGACGTTTTTTCGTTCTACGAACGAAAAAACGTCCGCTACGAGAGATTATTAATCCGTTTGCCTTTAACCTATCGCCCGCGCTGAAAGCGCGCTAGCGCGCCCCAACGCCGGCGAGGATGAAGCGTACCACGTGCTCGGCGATCTGGTCGGCGTGGCCGCCGGTGACGCGGGCTAAGTGCTGGAATGCTCGTGGGCTAAGCAATTCGAGGCAGAGCGCCGCCAGTGCGGCTGCGTCGTCCTGGCGGAGCGCGCCTTGGCGCTGCCCTTCGGCGATCACCTGCTGAAGCAAGCCGTGCAGCATATCGTAAAACTGCTGCTGCTCGAACGCCGCGCCGGTGCAGGCCTCGTCGCCAGTCGGGCGCAGATCCAGCAGCGCGGCCTGGCCGGCGGCATGCTGATACTGCACGAACACCAGCGCGCGAAGCTGCTGGCGCGGATCGCGCTCGGCCTGGGTGGCCTCTATCAGGCATTGGCGGGTGTCGTCGCACGCGGCATGGCTGACTGCGGCGAACAAATGCTCTTTACTGGGGAAACGGCGATAGATCGTGCCAACACCAACCCCGGCACGCCGCGCGACCTCTTCCATCGTCGCATCGGCGCCGCGCTCGGCGAACAGTTCGTGGGCCGCGCTCAACACCCGCTCGAGGTTGCGCTGAGCATCCTTACGCTCACGGCGCGCGCATTCGATTGATTCGGCCATGACTACAGGCCCCACGACGCTAGTGCAATTGCGAATTGAATCTAGCGTATGCCAATACGATTGATGCAAACCTGAAGGCTCAAAAGGCTGGTTGATTATACACAGGCTCACTATCCTCGCGCGCAGTATAGCACGTTTCGCCAAGAAACGGAAGATGGGTTCCACTTCGTATTTTGGCAGGGCGCGCAGCTCCTGAGTGCCAGTGACGACAATAGTAAGTTGCCCCGCATTTCGACTTAGGTTAAGATGGCTGTGCGTGCGTGTGGTCGACCATTATACGACGCAAAGGAGCACCTATGCCTGCCAAGCTACAGATTCGCGATGTCGAACGGATCGTCGTAGATGTACCATTTACCCCGCGCTGCCAGGAATGGAATGCGCGCGAGGTCTGGCAGTGGCGCATCTCCGAAATTATTCGGATCACCACCGACGTGCCCGATCTGGTCGGCTATGGCGAGACAATCCTGCACTACACGTGGGGCCGCGTCTCCGACGCGGCGATTGCGCGGGTGCGCGGCGGCAATCCGGCCGATTTTCTGGGCGACGACTCGCTCGGCGCCGGCTTGCAGATGGCGCTCTACGATCTGGTTGGCAAAGCGCTGGACGTACCGGCCTACCGCCTGTTCAACCTGCCGCGCGTGCGCGAGTGGTGCCCGATCTCGTGGTGGAACATCGACATGCCGCCCGAGGCGCTGGCCGCCGAGGCCCAAGATGCGCTGGCGCAAGGCTACACCTCGTACAAGATCAAGGCGCGGCCCTGGTGGGATATCTATAAGCAGGTTGCGGCGATCAGCGCGGTGACGCCGGAATACTTCCGGCTCGACCTCGACTGGAACCAGATGCTGATCAACCACGGGAACGCCGCGCTGGTGCTGGCCGAGCTCGATAAACAGCCGCGCATCGCGATCTACGAGTCGCCAATCATGCAGCGCGACGTCGAAGGCCAGCGCCTGCTGCGCCGCAAGACCAGCCGGCCGCTTGCGCTGCACTTCGGCGAGCCGCCATTCCCAACCGTCGTGCGCGAGTCGGTCTGCGATGGCTTCGTGGTCAGCGGCGGCGTGGCTAGCGTGCTGCGGCAGGGCGCGCTGGCCGCAGCCTTTGAGAAGCCATTCTGGCTCCAGCTGGTCGGCACTGGGCTCACCACCGCGCTTTCGGCGCATTTGGGCGCGGTGCTGCCCTTCGCCCAGTGGCCGAGCGTCAACTGCCTGAACAACTATGCCGACGATCTGCTGGCCGAGCCGCTGACGATCCAGGGTGGCTGCATGAAGGCGCCCGACCGCCCCGGCCTAGGCATCGAGATCGACGAAGCGGCGCTGCAGCGCTACCGCATGGCCCCACCCTACGAGCACCCCGCGCCGCGCCTGCTGATGTCGGTGGTGTGGCCCGGCGGCCGCGTGATGCACTACGCCAACATGCGGCCACAATGCTGGGACGACTTTCTGGCCGGCAATCAGCCGGCGCAGGAGCCTGGCGTGAGGATGGAGGTACACCCCGACGACGGCAGGCCCGAGTGGGCCGATCTCTACGCCCGCGCATCGATCGCCCCAGTGCGCGATCAACGCTAGGACATTCTCAAGTGGGATCATGCCATCCACCAATTACGCAGATTACACAGATTGAGTTTAGAGATATACAAACCTAATCTGCGTAATCTGTGCACTCTGTAGATAATCCCGCCCTGTCATCTTGTCACCGTGTTATCGTGTCACTCACAGTGAGGTGCATATGAACATTCTGGTTATCGGCGGCTCCGGCCATGTTGGCGGGCTAACGCTACCGCATCTGGCGCAGCGCCACACCCTGCGTGTGTTCGACTTACGCCCGCCCACCAACTCAGATTGGGAGTACATTGCCGGCAACATCAACGATCTTGCGGCGCTTTGCCAGGCCGCAGAAGGTATGGACGCACTCCTGTATATGGCGATGGGCAACAAAGAATACACTACTCCCGATGCCATCACAACAAACTTCGACGTGAATGTGAAAGGCGTGTACCTGGCGCTCTACGCCGCGCACCAGGTCGGCATCACGCATGCTGTCTACACCAGCAGTATGTCGATTTATGGCGGCAACCTGATCGAGCGTTATTTCCCCGACGAAGAGCTGACGCCCGACTCCAGCCAGCTGTATGGGTTCACGAAGCGCTTGGGTGAAGAAGTCTGCCGGAATGCCGCCCGCGAGTGGGGAATGAACGTCAATGCGCTGCGCCTGTGTTTTCCGATTTCAGAAGATGAATGGCTATCCACAACGCGCCTCGGCACCCCGACCCTCGCAACCACCGCCGGCGATGTCGCCCGTGCACTGCTCGCCGCACTTGAATATCGCGGCGGTTTCCAAGCATTCATGATCAGCGGCGACTACGAGCAAAAGTTGCTGAATATGTCCAAGGCCAAGCGCCTGCTCGGCTGGGAGCCGCTGGCACGCCCATCATCATAGTGCGTAGTGCGTATTTATATAGCTCTCCTACGCACTATCGATTGTGTTTCAATGCTTTGATAATTTGGGCTTTCAATCGAGAGGAGATGACGCATGTCACTACTTTTCGAAGAGCACACCCGCACCGAGCTGCGCGCGCTGGCGCCTGATGCGCTGCTGGTGCTGCCGGTCGGCGCGACCGAGCAGCACGGCCCGCACCTGCCAGTCGGCACCGATCGCTTCACCGCCGAGCATGTGGCGCGCGCGGCGGCCGCCGAGGCCAGTAGCCAGATCTCGCTGTTGGTCGCGCCAACGCTGCCGTTCGGCAGCTCGCAGCACCACCTGCCGTTCGGCGGCACGCTGTCGCTTGGCACCGAGACCTACTACCACGTGCTGAGCGACCTGTGCGAGTCGTTGATCACCTGCGGCTTCCGGCGAATCTTCATCCTGAATGGGCACGGCGGCAACAACGAGCTGATTCAGCTAGTGGCGCGCGACATCGCGCTGAAACACCCGGCACACCTGGGCGCGGCGGCGTACTGGACGATCGCCTGGGATGCGCTGATCGCCGAGCAGGCGCATGTACGCGCCGGGCTGCCCGGCCACGCCGGCACGTTCGAGTCATCGCTGATCATGGCGCTGCGCCCCGAGCTTGTGCGCGAGCCGCGGCCACACCATGACGACCCGGCCGGCTCGGACCCGAGCGGCTTCTACACGCCCTACCGCGCCGAAATGCACGGCGCCTGGCAGCGCATGAACGGCTACACCGACAGCCCCGACCAAGCCGACGCCGAGCGCGGTGAGCGCTACCTAGCGGCAATCGTCGGCGCGGTGGCACGGGCATTCATCGAGTTCTACCATAGCGCAAGGCTAGAAGAGTAGAAAACGTGTCTGGCGGTTGCAAAGCTGTACAGTGCCTGTTTGTTCTGCTATGTTGTAATACGCTGGTAATGTGATCATGCTAAGTTGAACTATGTCATTTTGCCTATCTGATTACTATCTACCAAGGAGTCAACCATGACGTCAGTCAATTGGGCAAGGTCGTAAAGCGAATTGTTCTTACGCTTGCGCTTGCGCTGACACTTACCAGCACATTCACTTCAGCGCCCTCCACACAGCCGGCGCCTACGCCGGTGCCGCTAGTAAATTGGAACTCCTAATCGCAGGGTCGTTTGGATGGAACCTTGGAGCTGAGCGCGATTACGTAATAGACCGAAGCCGCCCGATGAAAGATCGAGCGGCTTGTATTTTGTGCGCTGAAATGCTGTGCGAGGTGAGCCGGACGGTTGGTTGCTCGCACCGCCCGGCTCCATGAGGACAGCTCATATCAGAAGACCGCGATATGAGCTTTGCCTTTTATCGAGCATCCTCCGTGCCACGCAATCGCATAAATCCGGCCATCGATCGTGACTTTCAATCTTGGAGCGAGAATATCGAGTGTGCATCGGTGCATTGCCATCCGAAGCCCAGCACCAGAGGCGCCTTTCTTTCATCGTCATTCGCCGATAGTTGTGAATCCCTTCCGAGCGCTTCGTCGGTATCCCAACATTACCCTCGACACAATCCGACAGGAGGCCATGCCATGTACGACGCTGCGCGATTCCTGACTCCATGCCAGGACGGTCCCACGATTATCATGTGTACCAATGCCAACGCCGCCGCGCTAGTGGTCGTGGCGCTGGTCGACGACGCCCACCTCCAGCCTGGGCACGCGTTCAGTGTTACACCGGCACCCTCCTTAGATGCATCATTTACCTTCACCATCACAGCGCCGCTGCCTCTCAATGTAGCTCACCAGATTGGCACGCTTCCCGACACCACCATGACCTGATCGTACCACGCATCGATGGCTGGCAGCCTGCAAGCGGTCGGCCAGGTATGCTGCAGGTGGTTAGGTTACAACCCACAATCAATCTGATGCGTGCCGCACCCCTTTGAAGCACTTCTCAGGGGTGCGGTTCTGTGCTATGCTAGTGGCATCTTCACGCCAACCATACCGCACAGAAGATCCGCAATGGGAACAAAGGAGAACACCAATGCCCGTTGCTCTTACGGCCCAAACGGCGCTCATCCTGATCGTTGACGGCTTTTTGCTCGGCGTTGGCTTTCATTTCGCCGGGATCGTGGTGAGCGCGATTGTCGGCGCGCTCCAGCGGCGACCGTAGACAACCACCGATTCGGGAGTTCACAGCTGGCGCTAGGCATAAGCATCGTCGTTGCGCGGCTCCGCACCCATTCGTGTGCGCACCCAGCGTTCAGCGCTCACGCTGGGCACGCCACCCAGCGCTTGGCGGGCTTCTATCAATAGCTGTGCATTCGATATTCATGCCAAGTTAAACCCACAATAACACCATCAAACAGCGTGAGGAGTAAGAGTCCTACTGAGTACTGGTAACTCAGACGGTAGCATTGATAAGCAATAAATACTGCCAAGAACCCGATGGCAGCCGGGTATGCCCAGCGCTTCCCACGCAACAATCCAGCCACTAAACCGACTTTCATGAGACCGTGAACAACAAGATAGATACTGGCAAACAACTGCGTGTTCGCTGATAGCTGCGCCGTGGCGTGTCGCAGCGAAGTGGCAATCACGTCGTGCGGATCTTCAACCAGCTCGTGCTGCGTGAGGCCAATGACAAATTGGTTGAGAGTCGCCGGATTGAACACCAGCAACAAGAATCCACCGGCGATTTCCAGCACACCGTCAATAGCTTTCACCCAAATTCCAAGTACGAAAATACGATACAGGACGTTCTCACGGCGCACAGGATTGTACATGCGGTAGACTCCTATCATCACGGTTGAAACGGCTCTTCCGCTGAGTGGGAGTATACACGTAATCACAGCGGCACCGCCAATGCGCGGCCACGCTGCCCATGCCGCACAGCTATGCAGCCTCGCACTACGTAACAAATACGTAAAACGCTAAGTACAATCCTTGATGTGTTCTGGCTCAGCGCACGCTATAGTAAGCGCAACGAGTCAATCAACACATACGCGAGGAGCGTAGCTATACTACGCAACTTCTTCGCCAAAAACGCCGGCCAAGGAATGAAGGTAACACTACATTCCACGCCTCTGATGACGCATCAGGGGCGTTTTCATGGCTTGCGCAAAGTGGCGCGAGGATGCGCCTGTACGCTTACTTCGTGGCATTTGATGTGCTGCGGGCTACTCAACATCTCACCACCCCACGCCCGAACGAAGATCGGGACGAGCACAACCGTGTCTGTTTGACGCTCGTTTTGGCATACGAAAGGAGGCGACGATGGGCCTTCGTATCGCTGGCGCCGCGCTGCGCGACTGGCGGGATCGGATCGAAGGACGGTTTGCGGTCGAGACCCATCAGAGTGAGGTCCGCGCGATCTTCGCGCTGTGGCTCGTGGCGTTTCTGTTGAAGCACTCAGGCTCGGCTTGGGATGTAGCGTGGCACTTCCGCTACGTGTTCGGCGCGCTCGAGCCGCCGCACTGGCTCAATGTCTTCGGCAACGCGCTCGCCGCGCTGCTGTTCTGGTTCCAACTCAGCACCGGCAAGGCGGTCGAGCGCACGGGCTTCCTTGTGATGCAGATTGCGTTTGTAGTCTTCCTGGTTCACATGCCGCTCGACGTGCTCAACCACATGCTGTTCGGGCTGGATGTGACGGTCTGGAGCCCGACGCACGTCTTGGGCTTCGCCGCCACAGCTCTTATGATGGTTGGCCTATTGGGCAGTTGGTTGAGGCTCTCGGAGCCGGGTCGCTGGCGACTGGTGGTCGCGCTGATCTGCTGGGCGTTCCTGCTCGACGACGCGATCTTTCAGCTCGGCCAGCAGGAGTACGGTGTGATCGCGCTGGATGCCTATGCCCGCGGCTTTACGACCGCCAGCCCTGAGTTGCTGGCGCAGGCGGGCCGCAGCCCCGAGCAGTTTGTCCGCGGCGGCATCCCCGACTGGCTCTACCCTGTCTGGATGATTCTAACCGCGACCCTGGTGCAGGTAGCCGCCCGCGATATCACTGGCTGGCGCTGGACTGCGACGGCGGCGACGCTGATCTACCTGGTATTTCGAGTCGTCGGGCGCCTGCTGCTGGGCGCGTTCGACTTTCCGGTCTCGTTCATCCCCGTCATGCTGCTGCTCAGCGCGCTCGCAATCGACATAGCCGAGAGCCGTTGCTGGCCACCGCTCGCGCTCGCTGCCGTTCTGATCGGTGTGTACTACTCGATCGCCGCGCTGATCGATCGTTTCACCCTGATGCCTGTGTTCCCGATCTCGACCGCGCCGCTCGTCTTCATCGCGCTCTGGGGCGGGCTGGCGGCCGCACGGTGGTGGGGTGAGGCAAGACACCTATATGCGCACTCCGAATCGTGAGCGAATAGCGCCATTCGCGCCATTCGCGCCATTCGCGCCATTCGCGCCATTCGCACGCTTATCATCTGTTCTAGGTTTTGTCCTCAGCGATACGCGTAATCGTAGTGACAATCATATCCTCCTCCGCGCGCTCCACGCCGAGGACGATGCCGCGCCGAAAACCAACTTGAAAGCCCAAGCCGGCCGCGGCACCGAGCGCAATCAGAATAAAAATGAATGCTATGATCATCGTGTGCCCCTTTATCATTAACCCGCTGCCCTTAGTCTATCAGCTGATTGTTAAATAGTGAGTTACTTTGTAATCACTTATGGTAGCAATTTCGCAGCAATTTCTTTACGAGATGTTGGCTGGGCCAGCTACCGCTTCTGTGGGGATGCATGCCGCCAACGGTACTGCCACCAGCGTTACTAGCCGCGTGCTCAGGCTATGCGAGCTGACCCGTATATCAAAAGAGTGTCATGAAACGTTAGAGCTTCCTGGCGATCTCGTGACAACACACCCGTAACCATCACGCAACTCAGGTGTTATAGCCATACAAGAGAAGAGCGGAGTTTCACCCTGCGCCCTGACTGCCCTCACGGTCGGGGCGCCCCCTCCCCTAACCACGCCCCTGGCTTCGGCTGGGAGCGTTTTTCGTTAGACTGCGAAGCCAGCGCCCTTGATTACGCATCAGGGGCGTTTTCTTGACAGCACCGCTGGACCCGTAGTCCATCGAGGGCGATCCAGTACCGCAGCTTTTTCACTGCTTGTCCCGCGACCACCACCGCATTTTCCAACTGCCCGCCGTTGGCCTCAATTACCCTGCGTGAGCCGATATTGGTTTCATCACAGGTGAGGAGCACGCGCTGCAGGCCCCGTTCACGGGCTTTTTCCAGTCCCAGACGCAACAGCGCCGTTCCATAGCCGCAGCGCCGTTTGGATGGCCGAATCTCATAGCCAATATGCCCACCCGCGTGGAGATACTGGGCAGTGATCGTGGTGCGCAGTGTCAGCTTCCCGATCCATTCGTCGCCTTCCATCAGCCAGAAATCCTCGTAGGGCAGTTCGCCAGGCGGTGCGGTCGCGGGGTCTTTGGCGCTGTCCAAGCGACGGATCAGATCCTCGAACTGCGCCGCGAGTTGCTCGGCATCCACATCGTACTCGCCCGCAGCGTGGAACTCACGAACCGCAGCCAAACACGGGTCTTTGTACGCGAGTGCTGGTTCGACCAAGACGAGCATAACGGCCTCCTTCGCATGCGTGAGAAACGATCCAGAGACGACGCGGGACACTGCTGACCAACCGCTCAGACAGGCGGGTAAAGGCGTGGCCGGATGTTTGGTCTGCGGCGCGGGATGCAGTTGATCGAGCGCCGAACGCAGCAGGTTGATGACAACGAGGCGGGACGCAACGGCATGGTAGTCGAAGTATAGCACGCGTGTCGGTACATCGAAATGGGTCGTTAGATGTAGGCGTTGAGTGCAGCCCAACATGAAGTCGGCGGCGGTAGCGATGCGCAGGCCAGCGTTGCGAAGCCGTGTCAGCAGCCACTGCTCGACCCAAGCCGCGTCGGCTTGGTCGTAGGAGATGAAGGCATCGTAGGGTTAAGGCATGTCGCTCATAGACTCTATACCTCGCCATACTTGTACTTGGTGCTCTCCTCGATGATCGCGATCTCGGCCGGCGTGAGATCGAACAGGGCGTATACGCAGGCGTTCAGTTCGGTTTCCATGCGCACGATCGCCTCGGTGCGCTGGCGATGCTCGGCGCGGCGCGCGGCCAGCCACTCTTCCCAGTCGTCGCGATCCTTGAGCGGGATATCGCACCTAAAAGCTTTTTGAAGCTCTGCACGGAAGGCCGGGAAGTCGAGATCCCACCAGGCGGTGAGCTTTTGATTGAGCGCGCGATCGGGCGTTCCAAGATCGGCCAGGATGCGCCGCCGAGCACGCCGGTGCAGTTCGTAGCCGGCGCGGGCCTCGGCGGTGATCCGCATCGCGAGGCGAGCGTAATGGCTGCCTATGCTGCCAACGGCGCCACTTCGCGCACATGGAGGATTTCTCCAGCGGCCATCGGTCGGACATCGGCGGTGGTCAGGGTCAGCACCGCAATGGTTCGTCCCTCGGCGGTGACAAACTCGACCTCGTACGCCCCCCCCACGCCGTAGACATGGACGACAGCGCCGACATCGCCCTTCTGCAAACCATGCTCGTTGAGATCACTGGTTAGTACCACCATATCAAGCTCGCTGATCATATGGGCATCTCCTTATCCGTCAGGCTGGGTATGCTGTTACAAAGCGTGGTCGATCCTCACCAGGTTCGATAATCCAGACCGTGTCGATGATTGCCCGTCGTCCATCCGCTGCTCGCAGTATACCCTGAACCACATACTTCTCGCCATAGGGCGAACTGATCGCTTTATGCAGATCTTCGGTCTGCGCAATCGTGATGAGCTGCCGCTCCAAATCGGCCGCATTCGCCGCATCGAAGCCGAAAGCCGCGAAGAACTGGGCCTTCGATTTGCCAACTGGATGGGTCGGCGACAACAGGTAATCGACGAGCTTAGCACCTGGCACAAATGCGTGTTCTCGAAAAGGCAGCTTCATGGCGTGTGCTCCCCAGGTTGACCCACCGGCATCCGCGGCGGCGCCGTTCGCCACAGCAGCTCGTTATCCTCCGGCTTCAGCCCATAGGCCGCGTTCACCAGGTCGGCCAGGCGGCGCTCCAGGCGTAGTGCCTCGGCCTGGCGCTCTTCGGCCGGCGCTTGCGCACTTCCTCGATAAATGCGGCCTCGTCGAGCGCGGCGAAGCTCTCCAGGCGCTGCCCGGCCGACTCAACCCCAAACTCGGTGCGCAGCCAATCCAGCGTGTCGCGCCGCGCGGCCTGGTTCGCTCGGGTGATCGCGATCAGCCGCTCGCCGTAGCCGGCGCGCAGCCATTTATTTGTAACCATGCACGACATGCGCCCGCCACGCTGGAGCAGCCGTAGGCCGTGCTGGTAGAAGTAGACATACAGATCGGCCGCGCCGTGGTAGGTCTCGGCATAGGCTTCCTGGAGGTACGGCTTGATTGGCGCGGGCTGCTCCTGGCGCGCATAAGGCGGGTTGCCAATCACCGCGTCAAAGCCGGCCGCGTCGCCGAGTGGCTGGCCGTGGCGGTCGAAGAACACCTCGGGAAATTCGAGATCCCAGTGGAAGAACCGAGAGCGCTCAGCCTGATCGCCGGCGGCCTCCAGGATCGCGGCATACTGCGGCACCTCGAAGCCACGCTTGCCCAGGTAGGCGGTCAGCCCCTTCCAAAGCTTCGTATCGACCGCCAGGCCAAAGTCGCGCGCGGTCGCCACATCGGCCAGCTTCTGATATTTGCGAGTCAGCTCGGCGCGCAGATCCTCGTACAGCCGCTCCTGCTCGCGCACCTGCTCGATCGTGCTGCCGGCGCTCTCTTCGATCAGCCACATCGAGCCGACCGCGGTGCTTATGCTGCGCGCGAAGTCGGGGTCGTCGAACATTGAGGCTTGTTTCTTCCGCGACGGGCGCTGCTTCCCAAGTCCCAAGTCTCTAGCCTCTCGCCCCACGCTCCCGACTAGCGCGTTGCCGGTGCGCAGGTGGTGGTCGAGAAACGAGAGCGGCCGACCCTTGGCCGCGGTCGCCAGCCACACCGAGAGCTTGGCCAGATCGACCGCCAGCGGGTTCAGATCGACGCCGTAGATGCAGCTTTGGGCCACGCGCCGCTTCCAGTAGGCCAAGCCCGACTCGTCCGTGGTCAGTGGTCCGTGGCCGGTGATCTGTGATCTAGTGCCAGATGCAACGGACCACGGGCTACTGACAACTGACTCGCTCCGGTTCTCCGGCGTCACACCGAGATCGGTCAGGTAGCGCGCGATGTACTCCATCGCCGCGACCGGGAAATGGCCCGAACCCATGGCCGGATCGATCACATTCACCGCCGGCACCGATGCGATTTTCGCGGCATCGCTCGACTTACCGGCGACCGCCGTGTCGAGCACCGGCTTGAGCGTCTGATCGACGATATATTGGACCACAAAGTCCGGCGTGTAGTAGCTGCCGGTGCGGTGGCGCTCGCCGCGCTCGTTGAACAGGTCGATCGTCCAGCCGACGGCCGGCAGGATCGGCTGCAGGTGGTATTCCAGCAACCCCTCATAGATTGTGCCCAGGTGCCGCTCGGCCAGGGGCTCGCCGAGCAAAGACTCGAGTTCGTCGGTCGAATGCACCAGCAGGTCAAACGTGTCGTGTTTCAACATAGCAGCTCACTACCATGCAACTGCGGTCGTGTTCGGCGGGCGCTTGAAGAGCTCCAGCCGACTGCTGACCTGCTCGTAGAGCAACATGATATCACGACGGTTCTGAATTTCCAAACGCCGATTAACTATTGCCACGCGCCGCAACGGCGTGCTACTTCGTGCAACAATGTATCGTCGGTTTACGTCTCTGCTATACAAAACAGCACAAACCTGCAACAACCTACGAACCCCGTTATACTAGCGTTTCATTAGAACTGCGCCAACCCCGCCCAAAGTCTATTGACAAACCGATGGCCAGGTTCGATAATATTCTCAACGGAATGAACGTTCCGTTTTTAGTAGCCAGGTTCGACGTGGCGTTCTACGGCATCACCGTCCGCAATTCGGCCCGTCGAACGGCGAGAGATGAGGGAGCTATGAGCGAAGCATTTGAGCCTACGAATTCGCAACCAACCCTGCCGCTGATCGCGCTCGACGGGGCAGTGGTCTTTCCATATACAGTCGTCAGCCTGCCGCTCGACGCGGACACCGCGCCAATCGCCGAGGCGGCGCTGAAGGATAACCGGCTGGTGCTGCTGGCGGCCCGCCGCACCGACGCCGACGCCGACGCGCCGCTGGCGTTGCAGCTGCACCGCATCGGCACGCTGGGGCGGATCGAGCAGGCCGGCACGCTGCCGAACGGCAGCAGCGGCATCATCGTGCGCGGCATCATGCGCGCGGTGCTAGGCGAGCAGACTCAGAGCGAGCCGTTCGTGCGCTTTGCCTACATCGAGCGCCCCGACCAGTTCGAGCGCACGCCGGAGGTCGTCGAGCTGATGACCGAGGTCAAGGCCATGATCGACGCCGTGCTGGTGGCGCGCGAGGTGCCAAACGAGATCCGCAACTTCGTGCGCAGCATCGAGGATGCTGGGCACCTGGCCGATAACACCGGCTACTCGCCCGACTACACCTTTGCCGAGCGCCAGGAGCTGCTCGAGACGTTCGACATCGCCGAGCGGCTGCGCAAGGTGCGCGATTTCTATCAGAAGCAGTACGCGATGCTCGAGGTTCAGGCGCGCCTGCGCCAGGAGGTGCAGGACAGCTCGGCTAAGCAACAGCGCGAGTTCTACCTGCGCCAGCAGATGCGCGCCATCCAGAAGGAGCTCGGCGAAGACGACCCCGAGGGCGCCGGCCTCGACGACCTGCGTGAGAAGCTCGCCGCCGCAAACCTGCCCGAGGTTGCCGGCAAGGAGGCCGACCGCGAGCTGCGCCGGCTGGAGCAGATTAACAACTCGTCGCCCGAGTACCAGATGATTCGCACCTACCTGGAATGGGTCGCCGAGCTGCCATGGAGCAAGACCACCGGGGGCGCGATCGACATCGCCTTTGCGCGCGAGGTGCTCGAAGCGGATCATTACGGCCTGGGCAAGGTCAAGGAGCGCATCCTCGAGTACCTGGCTGTCAAGCAGCGCCGCGACACGATCGGCGACAGCGACAGCCGCAGCCGCGAACCGATTCTGGCATTCGTCGGCCCGCCCGGCGTGGGCAAGACCAGCCTGGGCCAGAGTATTGCCCGCGCGCTGGGCCGCCAGTTCGTGCGCATGAGCCTGGGCGGCGTGCGCGACGAGGCCGAGCTGCGCGGTTTCCGGCGCACCTATATCGGCTCGGCGCCGGGACGGATCATCCAGGAGCTGCGCCGCGCCGGCACGTCCGACCCGGTGATCCTGCTGGACGAAGTCGACAAGATCGGCAACGACTACCGCGGCGATCCGGCGGCGGCGCTGCTGGAGGTGCTCGACCCCGAGCAGAACTACACCTTCACCGATCACTACCTGAACGTGCCGTTCGACCTGAGCAAGGTGCTGTTCATCGCTACGGCCAACACGTGGGACACCGTGCCGCCGGCGTTGCGCGACCGTATGGAGGTGATCGAGCTGAGCGGCTATATCGAGGACGAGAAGGTCCATATCGCTCAGCAGCACCTGGTGCCCAAGCAGCTACGCGCCAACGGCCTGAAGCCTGAGGAGGCCACGGTCGAGGAGGCCGCGCTGCGCGACATCATCGGCAACTACACTCGCGAGGCCGGCGTGCGCAACCTCGAGCGTCAGATCGGTAATGTGCTGCGCAAGGTCACGCGGCAGCTGGCCGAAGAGTCCGTGATCAGTAGTTCGTCGTCCGTTGCCGATGACGAACACGAGGGTACGGACAACGGACAATGGGCAACGGACAACGCACAAGCCGTGGTGGTGACGTCTGATTTCGTTCGCACGTCGCTGGGCCGCCCGCGCTTCCACAACGAGGCGAAGGAGCGCATCGACCAGCCGGGCATCGCGACCGGCCTGGTCTGGACGCCGGTCGGCGGCGATATCGTCTTCATCGAGGCCGCGTCGGTTGAAGGCGCCAAGGAGCTGCGGCTGACCGGGCAGCTTGGCGATGTGATGCGCGAGAGCGCCGAGGCCGCGCTGACCTATGTGCGCTCGCGGGCCAACTCGCTCGGCATCGATCCGAAGTTCTTCGACACGCACGCCATTCACATCCACGTGCCCGGCGGCGCGGTGCCGAAGGATGGCCCTTCGGCCGGCATCACCATGGCCACCGCGCTGGCCTCGATGGCGACCGGGCGGCTGGTGCGCGACGACGTGGCGATGACCGGCGAGATCACACTGCGCGGCCGGGTGCTGCCGATCGGCGGCATCAAGGAGAAGGCGCTCGGCGCGCACCGCGCCGGCATCCGCACGATCATCCTGCCGCGCCGCAACGAGGCCGAGCTGGAGGATCTGCCGCGCGAGGTGTTCGAGGAGCTGACCTTTGTGCCGGTCGATACGCTCGACGAGGTGCTGGTGACCGCGCTGCGCAAGCCGGGCGATCTGCCCGGCGCGGCGCTCACCAGCATGCTCGACCTCGCTCGCGAGAGCGAGTCGATCCAGGCCGCCGAGTAGGCCTAGAGTTATACTGAGGTGCAATGAGCGCCGACCAGCACGGTGATGCTGATCGGCGCTCGTTTCATATTAGCGAATGTGGTATGCTACGGTCAGGCGCTCATAGCAGAAAGCAAAGAAACGCATGCGCACAAAGTTGCTCACAATCATACTGTTCACCGTATGCCTCGTCCTGGCCGGGCGCACCGCCGCCACGCCCGGCACTGGCTTGCCTTCGGCTGAGCCGACGCCACAGCCAGCGCAGTACCTGGCTGCCGTGATGAACGACGCCAAGCTCGGGCAGATCCCACCCACTCCAACAGTCACGCCGCCAATCAGCGCGACAGTCGGCATATCTGGAGCAGTGTACCTGAACCCGCGCTGGGTTATAACGCAGCAGAATACACAGCCGGTGCTCTACGAGGTGGTTCTCGACGCGGCCGGCTCCATGAGCTACGACTTCGCCGGCCATGGCACGATTGGCGGCACAGTTGGGGTTGGGCAGGATACGGTCGGCGGCACCGACTTTCAGTGCCAGCCGAACCAGCCGAGCGAGCCGCTGCCATACACCGATACCTGCGCCGGCGGCGAGAACGCGCCCTGGCGGCACTACCAGGAGCGCCGCATATATATCGCCAAGCTGGCGATCGACAAATTCATCGACCAGATGAACGTGTACGATGCCATGCGGATCGTGGCGTTCAGCAGCGACCTGCCGGGAATGGCCGTGGCATCGGCGCACTGGAGCAGCGATAAGCAAACGCTGAAACGGGACGTCTGGACGCTCGGCTCGTACCAGAACGACCCGTATCGCACCGCCGGCTATGCGTCGATCGCGAGCGGCCTGCAGAAGACGCGCGATCTTTTGACGACCGCGCCGGCAGTAGGGCCGAATGGCCAGCCGTACAAGCTGGTTGTCATCTTGCTGACGGGCAGCGTGGCGAACGTATTCCTCGACGGGACCCTGAACACTGCGCGCGACATCTGTGGCGCTCTGACGGTGCAGCAGGCGCTCGAAACGGCTTCCTGCCAGATTGGTATGACTGCGGCGCCGGACTCGCAGCTTCGGCCAATCTCGGCAATGGTGGATGTCGCCAACACCATGAAGCAAGCAAATCCAAATCTAACAACCTATGTCGTCGGGCTGGCGAACGTCGACGCAACCGGGCTGGGGCAGGTGACCTCGGACATGAGTCACTTTTACGTTGCCACGCAGCCGAGTCTGCTCAGCGCTGTGCTCGACAATATCCAATCTCAGGTCGCCAACTCAACCTGTATCCCGGCCGGTGGTAGCCAATGGATCGACAGCGTCGACGCGGCGCACCTGCCCAGCGGATTACCTATGCCGGACGATACGGTGGTTGGTTATACGTATATCTACCAGGAAAACTCGGCGACACCACTATTTGTCCTGCCGATTCAGCGTGATCCAGCCACTGATAAAATCAGCTTCCTGCTTCCGCCACCCGACGCGAGCCATCCCACCGCCGGAATCGCGCCGGGAACGTACGAGATGATGGCATATGTCGGTTACAAAGGCGACGACCAGATAACACGCCTGTATGATTGGCTCATCAATCCGAACACGCTCAGTGGCGCCAGCCGCATAAGATTCTCTGTCACTTCAGCTGGCCTTGGCGGCCCGATTATCCCTTTGGATCCGCTGTTCCTGGATCTCCCACCTACAGCTCATGTCTGCCCGTAGCCTTACAACGAGATTTCGCTTGTCACAGACGGAAGATCGAGGATAGAGAATAGAGAATAGTACCTATCTTGCGACAACCGCTGTCTGCTATCTTCTATCCTCTGTCACCTCTGTGGCTAAAGTCTCATTAGCGTCACACTATGCCCCGGCCTTGGCCAGTGCCTGCTCGATTGCCCCGACGAAGCGGAACGCATCATCGGGCAACGCGTCGTACGTGCCCGCCACCAGCTCGCCAAAGCCGCGGATGGTGTCGGCCAGCGGCACGTACTCGCCCGGCACGGCGGTGTACGGCTCGGCGACCACGAACGGCTGGGCTTGGAAGAGCAGTGTGCGACGTGCGCGCCCATACAGTGGATCGCTTGCCTCGCCCGCACCCGCGACCGCCCCGGTGCGCTGCAGCAACTGGCGCGCTTCGCCGGCCACCCGCAGGTGCTCCGCGCTCGCCAGCCGCTCGTCGAGCAGCCGCGACGACGATTGCAGCGGATCGATCGCCGGATAGATGTTCTGCTGGCCAAGCGCCCGGTTGAACACAATCCGGCCATCGCCGTCGCGCAGCAGCGTGCCAAGCGCACCGGCCGGCGCACGATCGGCTGGGGTCTTATGCTGCAGGATAAAGATTGTCAGCGCCGCCGTGGCGCCATGCTGGCGCGCCAGCAGCCGATCGACGGTCGCGGGCGTCACCACGAGCTCATCGAGGAATAGCAGCACTTCGCGGCCATGCCTGCAGAGATCCTCGGCCAGTGCGAGGCCCAACAGCCCAACGCGCTCGGCGGTGCCGGCCGGCTCGTCGCGCCGACCCAACACCGCGGCGACATAGCGCTCGACGCCGCTGCTGCGGAATTCGGCGATCACATCATTCTTGGTAAACCCATCGTCGTCGAGCGATGCCAGCACTGCGCAGCCGCCTTGGCGCGTCGCGACGCGCTGGATCAACTCTTCTATCAGCACGGTTTTGCCCACACCCGCGCCGGCCACCAGTGAGATGATCCCGCCGCGCAACAGCGGTGCATACAGATCGACCACCTTGATACCGCTTTCGAGTTGGCGCGGCGGCATAGCGCCTGCGGGCTCAGCCGCCACTTGGGCGCGCAGGTCGGGCAGCGGCTGCGCCAGCGCTGGTCCACCATCGATCGGAGCGCCCGTCGCGTCGATATAGCGGCCAAGCAGCATCTCAGCGGCGGATAACGTGGAACTATTCGTAGACATGAGAGTCCTCCTTTTGTTAAGGGATTCACCCTTCTTCAACCATCCTTGCCTCGATAGTGCGTAGTGCGTAGTGCGAAATGCGCGACGTACTACGCACTACGAACTATATCGAGGTGTGATCGCCTCTTATGTTCAAGCCCTCAATTGCTCAACCATCGAAGCCGCGATCTCAGTCTGTCCTTTCAGCCGCGCCCAGTCGAGTGGCGTGCGGCTATAGCGATCTGCCAGAGTCGGATCGGCACCGGCCGCCAGCAGCAGCTCAGCCAGCGCGGCTCGGCCCAGCATCGCCGCGCAATGCAGCGGCGCGATGCCCTGATCGGTCGTACCATTCGGATCGGCGCCGGCCGCCAGCAGCAGCTCAGCCAGCGGCGGCCGATCGATCAGCACCGTCAGATGGAGCGGCGTCTGACCTACGCGGGTGCGAGCATTCACATCAGCCCCGTACGCCAGTAGCAACCGCGCCAGCTCGATGTCGCCGTTGTACACGGCGCGGTGCAGCGGGCTAAACGAGCTAACGAGCACCGGCAGGCCGAACTGCCGCGCGGTCGCTTCATCCCAGCGCTCCTGCGCGTTCAGCAGCGCCGGGTCGGCGTCGAGAAACGCGTGTACTTTAGCCAGATCGCCGAGGCGCACCGCGATGAAGAACTGCACCAGCCGCACGAACTGTGCGTCGTGCGAGGGGCGCTGCACCTGCAGCTGCTCGCGCACCAGATCGTCGAGTCGCGCGCGCAAGCGGCGGCGCGCGTCGAACAGGCGCTTCTTGATCGTCGTGAGTGGTAGCTCCAGTAGCGCCGCGAGCTCCGGCTGCGAGTAGCCAGCCATGTAGAACAGCAGCACTACCTGCCGATCCTGCTCGGGCAGGGCGGCGATCGCCGCATGCACGCGGCCTTGCAGCTCGCGCGCCTCGGCCACGCTGACGGGGTCGGGCATGTCGCTCGCCAGCGCGCCGGCCGCCTCAATCGGCACGACCGCGAGCGACTTACCGCGTATCAGCCGGTCACCACGCTTCACGACGATCCGCCGGAACCAGCCGGGAAACGCCGCCGGCTCGCGCAGGCTGGGCAGGCACAGATACGCCTCGATAAAGGCCTCTTGCGCGGCATCCTGGGCCAAGTGCACATCGCCGACGATCGTATAGGCAACCGCATAGGCCAGATCTTGGAACCGGCGCACTACCTGACCAAAGGCGTCGAGGTCGCCGCCCTGCGCGGCCTGTACGAGCGATGTGAGAGTCATTTCCATACAGTCGTCCGTTCGGATGTGCTTCTTATGTACAGGACCTACGCAGTGGACACGAATATTGGACCGCCACGGATTAAAAATCTCTCGTACCGAACGTTTTTCGTTCTGCGAACGAAAAACGTTCGGTACAAAGAACAAAATCCGTGTTTTCCGGGTGGCCGTGTAAGCCCTCTTGTAGAGAGGTCCCACTTCGTGACGCTAAGGTTACCGCGCGCTGGCTGTGCGCCGGCACGTTTCGCCTGCAGTAGCAGAATATGCTATCATGCCAGCATTGGCCATCATTCCTGAGAGGAGATGATTATGCTCCGCATGACCTTGCTCGGCGTCGGCACTGCCGTTCCCGATCAGGACCGTGAGAATACCCATATGGTCTGGGAAGGACCGGATGGCCTGCTGCTGATCGACGCTGGCGGCAGCACCTACCAGCGCCTGCTGCGCGCCAACCTCGACCCGCTCAAACTGCGGGGGGTGTTTCTGACGCACTCGCATACCGATCACATCAATGGCCTGCCGGCACTGATCTTTCAACTCAAGCTAGCAGGCTACCAGCGATCCTTACCAATCTATGGCAACGCGCCGGCGCTGAAACTGGTGGAGCGTATTCTCGACGCCTATGGGCTGGAGCAATACAAGGTACCAATCGATTGGATCACGGTCGCCAGCGGCGAAGAAGTGCCCCTGCACGCCGAGGGCTACCGCCTGCGCGTGGCCGACACGGTACACCCACGCCCGTGCCTGGCATTGCGCTTCGAAGACACCGCCAGCGGCCGAGCGCTGGTGTACTCGGCCGACACCGAGCCCTGCCCGAGCGTCCAGGCGCTGGCGAAAGGCGCGAGCATTCTGATTCACGAGGCCACCACCGCCGAGCCATTCGCCGGCCATACCACCCCGCGCCAGGCCGGCACGGTCGCGGCCACGGCCGGCGCCGAGCGGCTGGTGCTTGTGCATTTCAGCCCGAAATGGACAATGAGCGCGGCCCAGGCGATCGAGGCGGTCCGCGCGGGCGGATTCACCGGCGAGCCCGAGATCGGACGCGAGTTCGGGACGTATACATTGTAGTCAGGAGTCAGGAGATTGCATTGAGTAGCTTGAAAACAGCAATCAACAGCGTGTTTCTGGCTCCTAGCTTCTGGCTTCTGACTCCTAGATGCTAATAGAACGGAACCACTATGGACCAAAACCAACCTGCCCGACGGCAGAGCACAATCACATTCTATGGCAATGATATCATCGCGCTGCAGGAGCTCGACCCAAACGAGACATATGTGCCGATCGTGGCGCTGTGCGTGGCTTTAGGGATCGAGCGCGCGCCGCAAGAGCGGCGCATTCGCGCTCACGCGGTGCTGTCGGCCGGATCGCGCACGCTGCCGGTCGAGTTCGAGGACGGACGCAGCGCGCCAGCGCTGTGCCTGCGGGTCGACCTCATCCCGCTCTGGCTGGTCGATATCGACGCATCCAAAGTGAATGACGAGGCGCGCCCGCAGCTCGAGCTGTTCCAGCGCGAAAGCGCCTCGGTGCTATGGCAATCACACCGGCCGCAGGGCTTTGTGCCCGATGATGAGCTGCTGCCGACGCGCCACGAGCAGTCGCCAGCCGAACAGTCGTACGCCGCCGCGCTGGCGATGGCTACGCTGGCGCGCCACCAGATGCTGATCGAGCGCCAGCTCGACCGCCGCCGCCTGCACGATGGCCCGAATGCCGACCCGTACGCCGCAGGCAGCGCGCTCGACGACCCACAGGCCGATCTGCTGGCCCGTGCGGTGCGGCGGGTGGCGCTTGCGGCGGCCGAGCGCACGCGCCGCAACGAGTATGGCGGCGTATACCTCGGGCTGTTTCGCCAGTTCGGCATCGCCTCGTACCGGCGCATGCCGCCCGCGCGGCTGCGCGAAGCGCTCGAATGGCTGGAGCGCTGGCGCGGCGACCTGATGGGCGAGCCCGAGCCACCGCCGGATATCGAGTAGGCATTACGCTAGTAACCACCAAGGCGCCAAGGCTCCAAGATACCTTAAAAGCTTCATAATCTTGGTGTCTTGGTGTCTTGGTGGTTAGTATTTGAACAGTATTGGTTCATCGCTGCGCCTCACTCGGGTAACGCAGGCCCCACTGTGCGCGTACTTGGTCGAGCGTACGCATAATCGCCAGAGTCTCGTCGAGCGGGATCATATCGCTTTCGAGCCGGCCCGCGCGCAGGCAGCGCCCGACCTCAATCGCCTCGTAGTTGTAGCCATTGCCAATCGTGGGTGGGTCGATCAGCTGGTCGGGTTGGCCCGGCAGTGTGAGCGTCATGCGCGATGGACCCCACCACTCATGCTGGATGCGAATCTGACCGGCGGTGCCACAGATCAGCGCTTCGTGCGGCGTTGCGGTGCGCGTCGCGGCGGTCAGCACCGCCAGCTGCCCGGCCGGGTAGCCGAAGATCAGCGCTGCCTGCTCGTCGACGCCAGTCGCGCCGAGCTCGGCCATGCTGACGATCCGTTCCGGCGCGCCCAGAAGCAGCGATGCCAGCGACACCGGGTAAATGCCGACATCAAGCAGCGCGCCGCCGCCCAGTGCCGGGTCGAACAGGCGGCCCTGCGGGTTGAAATCGGTGCGAAAGCAGAAATCGGCCTTGAGCATGCGCAGCTCGCCGATCGTGCCGGCGGCCAGCAGCTCGCGCAGCCGAACAATATGTGGCAAAAAGCGCGTCCACATGGCTTCCATCAAAAACAGGCCCCGCGCGCGCGCCGCCGCGATCATCTGGGTGGCCTCGGCGGCGTTGATCGCGAACGGCTTCTCGCACAGCACCGGCTTGCCGGCCGCGAGGCATAGCAGCGTAGTATCTTTGTGAAGCGTGTGCGGCGTGGCCACATAGATCACATCAACACCGGAATCGTTCGCCAGCGCCGCGTAGCTGGCGTGGCGGCGCGCGGCCCCAAAGCGCTGGCCAAACGCCTGGGCCGCCGCATCCGTGCGCGATCCGACCGCCACAAGCTCGGCATCATCGACCGATCGCAATCCTTCGGCGAATATCCCGGCGATTCGCCCTGTTCCCAGAATTCCCCAGCGGAGCGGCGTCATGGATCCTCCCAGCGCCTCGGGTGAGGCCCAAACACTCGAAGCGTCTATGCTGAACATCACGCTGCGCATTGTACCGCGTTTTGGGTGCTAAACGACTTTCGAAAAATAAACGACGCAATTGCAATCGTAGTGCGTAGAGGCGGGACTTACGCACTACGCACTATACCTAGCTCGGTTTTTCTTCGAGAATTCCTAAGCAGCTTACACGCAGTACACAATACGCCAAACGGCGCTTGTCAAGCCGCGCGGAGACACATATAATGCTTGCGTCGCTTGGTTATTGACGATGTTACTCATCTCCGCGCCCGTGCGCCGCCACGATATGGCGGCTGCCGTCAAAGTATGTTCGGCTGCCGGGCGTCCATCAGGATCAATTTGATTCGCCACAGCTGCGCGCCGCGATGATGCGGCGGGCAAAATAGCCGTTCACTGCTGTAGAGAGGGTTGTACCCGTGCCCGCTACAATCGAGGATATCCAAACATTCGCCACCAGCGTGCGCGAGAATGTCGCACGCGTGATTGTCGGAAAAGCGCAAGCGATCGATCTACTGCTCGTGGCCCTGCTGTGCGGCGGGCACGCGCTGCTCGAAGATGTGCCGGGCGTCGGCAAGACCATGATGGCGCGGGCGCTAGCGGTCTCGCTGGGGCTCAGCTTCAAGCGGCTGCAATGCACGCCCGATCTGCTGCCGAACGATGTGCTCGGCGTGTCGATCTTCCGCCAGAACGAAGGCGCGTTTGTTTTCCAGCCCGGCCCAATCTTCGCCAATATTCTGCTGGCCGATGAGATCAACCGTGCGACGCCGCGCACACAGAGCGCACTGCTCGAGGCGATGGGCGAGGGCCAGGTGACCGTCGACGGCGTGACGCGCGCGCTACAGCAACCCTTCCTGGTGCTGGCAACCCAGAATCCGGTAGAGTTTGAAGGCACGTTTCCACTCCCCGAGGCTCAGCTCGATCGCTTTCTGATCGAAGTCGCGCTCGGCTACCCCACACCGGAAGAAGAAGCGCGCATGCTCCACGCGCTGGAAGGTGCGCATCCGATCGGCGCGATCGGCCAGGTGGTCGACGGCATGCGGCTACCGGAGCTGCAAACGGCGATCTGGGGCATCCATGTCGAGAGCTCGCTGCGCGAGTATATTATTCACCTGGCCAACGCCACCCGCCAGCACCCGGATCTGGCGCTTGGCATCAGCCCGCGGGCAACGTTTGCGCTGTTCCGCGGGGCCCAAGCCGCCGCGGCGCTCGCCGGCCGCGACTATGTGATACCCGACGATATAAAGACGCTGGCGGCGCCAGTCTGGCATCATCGGCTGCTGCTGCGGCCGGAAAGCTCGCTGCGCGGCCGCAGCGCCACCGCTGTGCTCGACAATGTGCTGGCTGTAACGACGCTGGACTTAGGTGAGACTAGAGACTAGAGGCTTGAGACTTGTTATGCATGATCTCAAGCCTCTATCCTCTAGCCTCTAGCCTCAAAGATATGAACGATCTCTTCTGGCTCATCCTGATCCTGTTCCTGGTCGCTGCCGCGTTACGCAGCGAGCTGTTCTTCTACTTGCTGTATATCGTCGTCGGTCTGCAGGTACTGGTGCGGTTCTGGCTGCGGCGCGGGGCTCGCCAGATCACCTGGCGACGCCACGCGCCGGCAGCGGCCTTCCCCGGCGAGCATACCACGATCGAGATCGAGCTGACCAACGACGGGCTGCTGCCCCTGCCTTGGCTGACGCTGACCGAAAGCGTTGCGCCAGCGCTGCACAACCCGCCGACGATTCGTGAGGTGTTTTCGCTCGGCGCGAACGAACGGTATGTGCTTACATACACCGTCGTCGGGCAGCGGCGCGGCTACTACCGGCTGGGACCGCTGACTCTGAGCACCGGCGATGTGTTGGGGCTCGACGAACGCATTCTCAGCAAGCCCGAGCGCGACGCGATGACGATCTACCCGACTACACTGCCGCTCGCCGAGCTAGGGCTGCCAGCGGCGCTGCCATACGGCACGCTTGCCACCCCGCAGCGGCTGTTCAGCGACCCAGCGCGCCCCGCCGGCGTGCGCCCGTACCAGGCCGCCGATGGCGTGCGCCGAATCGACTGGAAGACAACCGCGCACGCGGGCGAACCACAGGTGCGGCGCTACCAGCCGGCGATCGCGCTCGAGACATTGATCGCGCTGGCGTTCTCGCGCGCGGAGTTCGGCGGGCGCTTCGCCTACGACATGATGGAGCGCGCGCTGGTTGCTGCCGCCTCGATCGCCACGCAGCTCAACCAGCAGCGTCAGCCGATCGGCCTATGCACCACCGGTATCGACGCGGCGACGGGCCAGCTGGCCGGGGCGGTGCCGGTTGGGCCGGGGCGCGCCAACCTGATCGCTATGATGGGCATCCTCGGGCGGCTCGAGCTGGCCCAGACCGGCGACCTGCCCGAGGTGACCAGCCGCGCGGCAACCGGGCTGGGCTGGGGCAGCACCGTGGTGGTAATAACCGGCCAGCGCGGGCCCGAGCTGCTGGCCCGGCTGCTGCCGCTGCAGCGCCGCGGCCTGAGCGTCGCGCTGATCATCACCGAGCCGTCGCCGGCCGACCTGGGCTTGCCGCGCCAGTACGGCATCATCACCTACGGCCTGTGGCGCGATGGGCGGCCGTCGGCGGGGTAAGCGAATCGATGAACGAATAATGCCTGGTGATGCGTTATACTATGTAAAAGATCGCTCGCCATATGCCTGAAAAGGGTATTGAGATATGCCGACACAAGAAGATATCGACCAGCAGAAAACCCTGCTTAATATTCACCGACGCAATCTCGCTCACTATCTCAAACAGGCAAGCTTCCATGGGCAGGGCAATATTCCACTCGGTACACTCAATGGGATTGATTCGGAGCGCAGCGAGATCCGCCGCATCAAAGGAGTTTTGCGCGGCTGGAAGCAGCAGGTCGACGACCACATAGACGATGAGGAGACCGCCGCTTCTCAATCATCGAATATCGTCCAATACCCAACAAGCCCATCAAATCTGCCATCGCAGAAGCTGCCGGCGGACCCGGCATTTACATACGATGTGTTCATCTCCTACAGCCACACCGACGAACAATGGGTCGACAAAACCTTGCTGAAGACTCTGGAGGACGCCGGGCTGCACGTGTGCATCGACTTTCGCGACTTCATGGCCGGGCGGCCAGCGCTCATCAACATGCAAAATGCCGTTCGGCAGAGCCGCCACACCATTCTGGTTGTGACCAAGGCATGGATCGACAGCGAATGGACGCTGTTCGAGACGCTGCTAACACGCGCAAAAGATCCGGCAGGACTTACGCAACGAACAATCCCGCTTCGTCTTCAGCCGGTCGAGCTACCCGATTTCATCTCGATGCTCACCTGGGTCGATTTCACGCGCCCCGATCGGCAGGCAAACGCCTGGCGCCAGCTGTTCACATCGCTCAGCGATTCTGCACACGCCTCGGCGCCTTCTGTACCGCCTTCACAAGCGACCCCAGCCGCAAGCAGCCTGGCCCCGACGATCGACAACAGCTCGCCGAGTGGTGCTGCCGATGTGTTCATCAGCTATCATCCCGCCGACAAGGAATGGGTGCGCAAGCAGCTTCTGCCGCTGCTCGAGCAGCAGCATGGGTTGCGGGCGATCATCGATTATCGCGATTTCGAGATCGGCGTGCCAAAGGTTGTGAACATCGAGAACGCGGTTGCAAACAGCCGGCACACGTTGATCGTAATGACGCCCGACTGGGTTGCGAACGAGTGGAACAGCTTCCAGGGGCTGCTGGCAGGCAGCGAAGATCCTAGCGGTGTCCAGGCGAAATTAATGCCAGTGATGCTAAGGCCAGCCGCAATTCCAAGTCGGATTAAGTTTCTCGAACCAACCGATTTGACCGACCCAGGAGAGCGCCAGTCTCAGCTCGATCGGCTGGTACGCTCGCTGAAGCGATCACGGCCCTGAAGAGTGGGCCGGTACGCTCAAATACACCCGATGGTTTCGGGTCGGCGATCATCGCCGGCATAGACATTTCCAAGAGGGAGTGCAGCGTGCACTCGACAATGATAATCGTTGCTTACCATCGATGCAATGGAACCGCCAACTACAGTGTACCTTCATTGTAGACGACCTCACCGATTCGCCGTGATGCAATGTAACGCGATATTCCCATCAGGTCGCAGATTGCCCACCACGTATCTGGCGCGACACCCTTCCGCTCCTTCCACTTCTCCGCTCTCCCCGTTCAAAACCATGCTACAATCGCGCCATGCACTTCCTGCACGTCGTCCAGTTGTACTACCCGGTCGCCACCGGCGCAGGCCGCTACTTCGCCGAGGTGGGCGAGCGGCTGGCGCGCGAGGGCCACCGCGTGACAGTGTTGGCGACCGATGCCTACGACCTGGAGTATTTCTGGAACCCACATAAGCGCCGCGTCGAGCTGCCTGAAGAGACCCATAACGGCGTGCAGATCGTGCGCTTGCCCGTGCGGCGCATCGCCGGCCCGCCGATCGTCTACCCAATTCTCCGCCGGCTGATGGTCGAGCTGTCGCGCCTGCCCGGCAGCACTCCGCTGCTGCGCCGCATGGCCCAAATCACCCCGCGGCTGCCAGATATGCGGCGCTTCTTCGCGGCCAATGCCGGCGAGCGCTTCGACCTGGTGCATACCTGCAACATCACGCTCGACTTCGCGATCCTGCCGGCGCTCGACTTCGTGCGGCGCCGCCGTATACCGTTTCTTTGCACGCCGTTCGTGCACCTCGGCCCACCCGGCGACCGGACGATCCTGCGCTACTACAGCATGCGCCACCAGATCGATCTGCTCAAACACAGCGACCGCGTGATCACCATGACCGGGCTGGAGGCCGACGAGCTGGCCGCGCGCGGCGTGCCGCGCGAGCGCATGCGCCGGGTCGGCGTTGGCGTCACACCCGATGAGGTGCTTGGCGGCGACGGCGCGCGCTTCCGTGCGGATCACCAGGTCGGCGGGCCGCTGGTGTTGTACATCGGCGCGCTGGCCCGCGATAAAGGCGCCATCCATACGGTAGGGGCCATGCAGCGCCTATGGGCGCAGGGCTCGGACGCCACGCTGGCGCTGATCGGTGCGCCGCTCGAGCACTTCACCGTCTTCTACGCGCAGCTGCCCGCCGAGGCCAAGGCCCGCATCCGGCTGCTGCCCTACGCCCCCGATTCGGTCAAGCGCGACGCGCTGGCGGCGGCGGATGTGTTCGCCATGCCCTCGCGCACCGATTCGTTCGGGATCGCCTACCTGGAAGCGTGGTGCTACGGCGTGCCGGTGGTTGGCGCGCGGGCCGGCGGCGTGCCCGATGTGATCGCCGACGGCCAGGATGGCTTGCTCACTCCCTTCGGCGATGTAGGCGCCATCGCTGCAGCAATCGAGCGGCTGCTGCGCGACCGTGAACTGGCCCGGCACCTCGGCGCGTCCGGCCGCGCCAAAGTGCTGCGCGAGCTCACCTGGGACCGGATCTACGAGCAGGTGCGCGCGGTCTACGGCGAGGTTACCTATAAGTTATGAGTTTTGAGTAGAGCAATTCACAACTCATAACTCGCTCTATGTTGGCGGCACGACCCCGATCGTCAGTAGGATATTCGCATACACGCGCCGCTCGCCTGTGGCGACTACCAGCGCGACGTCGGGCCGCGACGCCGCCTCGTAGAACTCGAAGCGCCGCAGAATATACAGATCCAGGCCGGACAGTAACGCACGGAACTCGCTAAAAATCGGCGGCTCTTCGCCGGTGTCCGGCACCATCACATGCGCCGCCTCGATCGGAATAGCGTCGGCCAGCACCGCCAATACATCTGTCGCCGTCACCAGGCCCGGTGCAAGGTTCAGGTACACCCGGCGTGTGTTCGGATGCGAGCGTGTGGTGAACGGATAATTTCCATCGGCGATCAGAATCTGCGAGCCATGGCCAGCGCCTCCGAGAGCAGCCAGGATCTCGGGATGAAGTAGTTGGTAACGTAACATCTGTACTCCTGAGTATTGCAAATTGCAAATTGCGGATTGAAATTGCAGCCTACAATTTACAATATGCAATTTACAATTATATCTGTAGCGCCTTAAGCAGCCCCCTCGCAATCACCATCCGGTGCACTTCGGACGGGCCGTCGTAGATCCGAAACGCGCGCGCCTCGCGATAGAAATCGGCCAACGGCAGATCTTCCGAGATACCAAGCGACCCGCAAATCTGCAGCGCGCGATCGATCACCCGATTGATCGCCTCGGACACAAACACCTTACAGATCGCCGTCTCGCGGCGGGCTTCCTGGCCCTGCGTGATCAGCCAGGCTGCCTGCAGGATCATCATGCGCGCGGCGTGCAGCTCGATCTCCGAGTCGGCCAACATCCATTGCACCGCCTCGTGGCGCGCGAGCTTGGCGCCAAATGCATCGCGCTCAAGCGCCCGCGCGGCGGCGATCTCCTGCGCTCGCTGCGCCACCCCTGTCCAGCGCATACAGTGGGTCAGGCGCGCCGGGCCCAAGCGCACCTGGGTCAGCTTAAAGCCCTGGCCAACCGCGCCCAGCACCTGGCTGGCCGGAACCACGCAGTCTTCAAAGATCAGCTCGCAGTGCCCGCCAGGCGCCGCAATCGTCAGGCCCTCGATCCGCCGCTCCAGCCGCAGCCCCGGCGTCCCCGCGTCGACCAGGAACAGCGTACACCCTTCGGCCGCCGGTACGTCGGGGGTGGTGCGCGCCATGACGATGTAGAACGCGGCGCCGGCCGCACCGGTGGCGTACCATTTATGGCCGCTAATTGCCCAACTGTCGCCGCGCGGCTCGGCGCGCGTGCGAATCATGGTCGGGTCGGCGCCAGCGCCTGGTGCTGGCTCGGTCATCGCGAAACACGAGCGGATCGCGCCTTCGGCCAGCGGTCGAGCGTAGCGGCCCTGCTGCGCGGGTGAGGCAACCTTGTGCAGCAGATGGATGTTGCCTTCGTCGGGCGCGGCGCAGTTGATCGCCAGCGGGCCGAGCAAACTACGGCCGGCGGCCTCGAACACCGGGCAGCACTCCAAGAGATCCAGGCCCTGGCCGCCATACTCCGCCGGCAGCTGTGGGCCATACACGCCAGCGGCGCGCGCTTTGGCCCGCAGCTCGGCCAGTTGCTCCGGGGCGAGTCCATCCTCGTGCGTCGCGTGCCGCTCCAGCGGAACCACCTCGTCGTGTACGAACGCCTTGACCCGCTCGGCCAGCGCGGCCGCGCGAACAGAAGGGGTGAAATCCATCGTCGGACTCCTTGGCATAATGCTATCGTTTTTAACGCAAAGACGCAGAGATACAGAGGAGCGGAGATCTTTAATATCTTTGCGCCTTGGTGTCATTACGCCTTTGCGTTGATCCAGCCTATCGGCTCTCGTCACGCGGCGCGAACTCCAAGAAATACCGCTCCATCGTCGTCAGCTCAAGGCCGGCCTTGAGCGGGTTATACGGCGTGTAGTTGCACAGCCGGATGATACCATAACCTGCGTCGTTGAAGTCGATCACGTTGATGCAGCCGGCGTCCTGCTCGAAGTGACCCAGGCCGTGCAGATCGACGCCCATGACATCGGCCAGGATCACGCGATTGACCGCGCCATGCAGCACCGCCAGCATCGTGCGCCAGGAGCGATCGGCCAGCAGCGCGTGCAACGCCGGCAGCACGCGATCGCGAAAGTCGCCGAAGGCTTCGCCCAGTAGAAAGGTGTCGTGTGCCTGCAACGGGCGCGTGAGTGCCTCGACGAAGGTATGGCGCAAATCGTCGGGCGGCAGGTGGCCGAAGCGGCCGCCGCGGATCTCGTGCAGGTCGGGCACGATCTCAATCGGCAGCGCCCGGTCACCTAATACGATCCGCGCCGTCTCGACCGTGCGCGGCAGCCCGCTAGTCACTACACGATCTAGAGAGACATCGGTCAACACGCGAGCGGCGGCGGCAGCTTGTGCGCGACCTTGCTCGTTCAGCGCCACGCCTTCGGGTGGCACAAAGTGACCCTGCTCAACATAGCTGACCTCGCCGTGGCGCAACAGGTACAGCCGGCGGCGAGTAGGGAATAGTTGCATGGCGAATACTTCGCTGCTATACTCAGTTTCAACCTTCGTGGGCGCAGTATAGCATAGGTCGCGCCGATGTGAACGCGGAACGGCGGAATGGCGGAGGAAGCGGAAAACCATTCCGTTTTCAGAGCTGGAAATCCGCGACGTTGGATGATGTGCAACCAATGCACGGCGCTGCCGTATTACGGGCGATGAAGACACTGATAGCATCGAATTCAATGATGCAATGATGTGGGGGCAGTACCAGCGTGTCCGCCCGCGATGTAGCCGCAGCGCGGGCGATGACCATATCGTACACCGATGGCCTCGACGCGATTCGGCGCAGACTCTCCGTGATTGCCATAACCAATCTGGGCATTAGCTGCGTTTATCATTGTGAAACCACGAATTCAATGAGGCCACATCGATGACTGCAAAGACGGGGCTTCGTAATCCATACATCGCCGGCCGGGCGCTCGGCCAGGATCGCGGCTTCTTCGGCCGCGAGGACATCCTGCGGCTGGTCGAGACCACGCTCCAGAAATTAGACCAGAACGCGCTGGTGCTGTTTGGGCAGCGCCGGATCGGCAAGACGTCGATCTTGCTCCAGCTCCAGCGCCGCCTCCCGGCGCCGCCGTTCCTGCCGGTGTACTTCGACCTGATGGATCGCGCGCGGCGCCCGCTCGGCCAGGTGCTGTTCGAGATCGCCTCGACCATTGCGGCTGAGGCGGACATGCCACCCGTTGAAAGCGATCAGTTTGACGATCAGGGGATCCATTTTCGCCGATCGTTCCTGCCGGCGCTCTATCAGGCGCTGGGCGAGGATCGCATCCCGGTGCTGCTGCTCGATGAATTCGACGTGCTCGATATCACCGAGGAGCAGCTGGCGCCTACGGCCGCCGCGCAGGCTTTTTTTCCCTATCTACGCGAGCTGCTAGCCGGCGAGCCGCGCCTGAGGTTTGTCTTTGTGGTCGGGCGGCGCGCCGAAGATCTCTCAATCAATGTTAAGGCGACCTTCAAGGCATCGCTGTACCAGCGCGTCTCGGTCTTGGATCAGCCAAGCGCGCGCGATTTGATCACAACCGCCGAGCGCCAAGGCGCGCTTGTCTTCGAGGCACCAGCGATTGATCGCATTCTGGCGCTCACAACTGCGCACCCATATTTCGTTCAGCTCTTGTGCCAGATCGTATGGGACAGCGCGCATGCCACAGATGCAGCACATGTTCCGCGCATCGATGTCGCAGCAGTCGAAGTCGCAGCGGCGAAAGCGCTGGAAGCTGGGCAGAACATTTTCGAGTGGATTTGGGACGGCCTGCCACCGGCCGAGCGGGTCATTTCCGCCGCGATCGCCGGCGCGACCGACGAGCAGTCCGTCGTATCAGAGGAGCAGATCACCCAGCTACTCCAGTCGCAGGGTATCCGCATCCTGACTCGCGAGCTCGAACTCGCGCCGGAAACACTGGTTCAGTGGGAAATGTTGCGGCGCATCAAAGGCGGCTACCGCTTCTTCAGCGAGCTGATGCGCCGCTGGGTCGCGGAGCGCAAGCCGCTGCCGCGAGTGAAGGACGAGCTCGATCGAATCGTGCCGCTGGCTGAGTCACTGTATCGAAGCGCAGAGGCCTTCTACCGGCAGCGCGACACCGAGAACGCCGCCGACCAGTTGCGCAAGGCGCTGCGCGCCAACGCGAACCACCAGAAGGCGCGCCTGCTGCTCGGGCAGATCTTGGTCGAGCAGGGCCAGCTGAGTGAGGCGATCCGCGAGATCGAAGAGGCCTATCACCGCGACGAGGACGCGGCGCGCTACCCGCTCATCCGGGCGCTGCTACTTTACGCCGAGGAGCGCGAGCGCGCCGGAGCGCTGGACGAGGCGCTCGCGCTCTACGAGCGAACGCTCAGCCTATCGCCACACGAGGCCATCGCCCAGACGCGCCAAGCGTCGATCTGGCTCGGCCGGGGCGACACCGCGCTGAGGGCAGGGCGGCTGGAGCAAGCGTTGACCGCCTATCGCCAGGCGGGAGCCCAAGAACGCGCCGCCGAGGTCGAGGAGCTGCTGCGGCAACGCGCCGGGCGGCGCACGCCGGCGTACCAGCGGTCCTGGCTCATCGTCGGCGCCCTGGCGCTGGTCGCCGCCATCGTGGGGCTGCTAGTCCGAAGCAGCCTGCTCGCCAATGTCTCGCCGGGCTCAGCCAGCACAGCCGTGCCAACGGTGACCGACCAGGCGATCACGGCCCCTGAGCCGACAACGGCGGAAGGCTTTTTGGCGCGCGGGCTGGAGCGGCTGCAGGGCAAGGATTACGACAGCGCGATCGCCGACTTCAACCAGGCGATCGCGCTCAGGCCGGATTACCCCGAGGCCTACTACAATATCGGGCAGGCGCACGCCGGCAAAAGCGGGCTGGGGCAAGGCCAGCAGGATGAACTCAACCTCGCAATCAATGCCTACTCCAAGGCGATCAGCCTCAAATCGGATTTCGCGATCGCCTACCGCGGCCGCGGCGACGCCTACGCGGCGACCGGCAACAATAGCCAGGCATTCGACGACTTCGACCAGGCGATCACGCTCGCTCCAGACGACGCGGACAACTACTACTCGCGCGGGAATCTCTTCATCGACACCGACGACTTTGCCCGCGCGATCGCCGACCTCACCCAGGCGGTGAAGCTCCGGCCGGACTTTACGCGAGCCTACTTCGAGCGCGGCAACGCGCACGCGTTCAGCGGCGACTTCGAAGTGGCAATCCCGGACTTCGACAAAGCGATTGAGCTCGATCCGAACTTCGCCCGCGCGTACAGCCGGCGCTGCCGCGCCTTCTATCGCGTCGACGACTTCGAGCACGCGATCGCGGACTGCGATCAGGCGATCAAGCTCAATCCCACCGACTCCGAGCCGATCTCCTACCGGGCCGATGTCTACCGCAAGCAGCAGAAGTATGACCAGGCGATTGCCGACTACAGCCAGACGATCACGCTCCGGCCCGACTTAGACAGGGCCTACTTCGGTCGCGGGCTGTGCTACGCCCAGCAGGGCGCAAAGGATCTGGCGATCGCCGACTTTAGGCAGGTACTCGCCATCAGCAAGGATGCCGACATGCGCAAGGATGCCGAGCAGCAGATCCAAGATCTCGGCGGAGGATAGTCGTATGAGCGCGCGCGACCACAAGGCCAACAAGCCCCATGAGCTACCTCCACCTGCATATGGGCGCTGGGAGACAGGACTATGATAGCGCACAGCTTAAACCCCTTCCGGTACGGCAAACCTGTTCCACCCGATCGCTTCATCGGACGGGAAGACGCGCTGCGAACCGTCTTCGCACGCATTAATAACGGCGAGAGCACGGCCGTGGTCGGCGCTCCGCACATTGGCAAGTCCTCATTTCTGCGCTATATCCACGATGAGCGCGTGCGCGGAAACTGGCTGGGGAAGATTGAGCGTTATGTCTTTGTCGACTTCGATTGTCACCTGCTTCCCGAAAGTTACCAGCCGGCGGATTTCTGGCGTGAGGTGCTGGATCGCGTCGCAGAGGCCTTTCCTGCTAGTCCTGTGCTTCAGCAGATCGAGGTCGTCCGCCAGAGCGGCTACGGCTCGTTTACCCTCAAGCGCTGGTTCGATCTATTTGGGCGCGCCGGAAACGCCATTGTGCTGCTGGTTGACGAGTTTGACGTGTTACTTGGGCATCCGAACTTCAACACTGCGGAGTTCTTCGGGGCGCTACGCTCGCTCGCCATCCAGACCGATGGCCTGGCGTTGGTGACATCCAGCCGCCTCCCAGTGGCCGAGATGAACCGCCGCAGCCAAGAAATCAATTCACTAGGATCGCCATTCTTCAATAATCTGATTGAGGTGCGCCTGCTCCCACTTCGCCAGGCTGAGCTGGACCTGCTGATCGACCAGGCGCTGAAAGGCAGCAGCATCAGCTTCACGCCCGACGACCGCGCGTATATCGCGAGAGCAAGTGGGCGCCATCCATTTCTCGTTCAAATTGCGTGCGCCGCGATGTTCGAGGCGATCGCACAGAGTCGCGGGGCGCCCCATCAGCGCACTGTAATCGACAGCATGTTGCAAAGTTGGGCTCTCGATCACTTTGAGGATGTGTGGCGGCACCTCACCCCAGATGCGCGTCGTGCAACGCTGTTCCTGGCGCTAATGGAGCGGCCCGCCACCTTCGACACCAGCAGACTCGGGAATTTGGCGCAGTACGATACGGATATGCGCTGGCTGACCGAAGGCGGGTTGATTGTGACCACCGACAACGTGCGCTGCGCAACCTGGCGTGGGGAGCACTGGCGCATCAACGCTGAGAGCTTCGCACACTGGATCATTGACAATCACAAGTGGGAGGATGTCGAAGGCCAGGCTACTGTGCCCCAGCCCGACGCCACTGAACGCGCCGAGCGAGTGGCAGCATTGCGTAAGAAGCTCAACGCACTGCACAAGCGCCTAAACCAGCGTGAGCTCCAGATCGCGCTGCTTGGTATCAACGCAGACCCGATCGTTTCTACCGAGATCGAGGAGTTGAAGCGCGAGATCACTGCGAGCGAACGCGAGCTGCGACGGTTAGGTGGCCGCGTGTAGTCATGTAACGAAGAGTTTCAATGATTGTTCACCGTAACACGTCGGTCCCAGTCATCCTGAACGAAGTGAAGGATCTCAATGAAAATGCGGCGATATTACGGTGAGATCTTTCGCTTCGCTCAAGATGACAATGCAGATCGCTGGTTGGCTGCCAAACATTGCGCGGCCAAAGCGTAGCGGTGAGATCTTTTGCTTCGCTCAAGATGACAATGCAGATCGCTGGTTTGCCGCAAGGCACCGCATGCACGCGATAACACAGAAAAGAAGACGAAAGTAGCGGTTCTCGGTTCTCGGCTCACCCAGAGGGTACCCGGTTCTCTTCTCACTATAGACAGATGTGTGATGCCAGCACCTGCTGAAGATCTTGTATCTCGCCTCGCCGCCTTTCTTAACGACACGGCCGGCGCGCCCGCCGAGGTCACTGCGGTAAAGCCGATCGCCGGCGGTGCCTCGCTGGAGACCTGGGCGGTCGACGCGACGGTCGGCGGCGAGCCGTATGCGTTGGTGCTGCGCATGGATCTGGCCAGCAATATGAACCCCAACGCGCTCACGCGGGCGCAGGAGTTCGCGCTGCTTCAGGCGGCCTGCGACGCCGGCGTGCTGGCGCCCCGCCCGCGCTGGCTCGACGCGGAAGGCGCGGCGCTGGGGCGGCCGTTCTTCTTGATGGATCGCGTCGCGGGCGAATCGATCGGGCCGCGCGTAGTGCGGCGCCCCGAGCTGGCGGCGGCGCGCATACTGCTGCCGGCGCAGATGGCCGATCAGCTTGCGCGCATCCACGCGATCGACCCGGCGCCGCTCGGCTTCCTGCTGCGCCCGCCACCCGGCCTCACGCCGGCCCTGCACGCGCTCGCCGGTGTGCGCGCACTGCTGGACGATATTGGCATTGCCAGCCCGGCACTGGAGTTCGGCCTGCGCTGGCTGGAGCAGCGCGCCCCAGAGTGCCCACAACAGACATTTGTCCATGGTGACTTCCGGATTGGCAACCTGCTGGTTGGGCCGGATGGGCTGCGCGCGGTTATCGACTGGGAGTTCGCGCATATCGGTGACCCGCTGGAGGATCTGGCCTGGCCCTGCGTGCGCGACTGGCGCTTCGGCAATGATGTACTGCGCGTCGGCGGCGTGGGCGAGCTCGATCCGTATATCGCGGCCTACGAAGCTGCGTCCGGCCGCACGGTCGATCGCACCGCGCTGCGCTACTGGGAAATCATGGGCAACCTGCGCTGGGCCGCTACCTGCCACAGCCAGGCTCAGCGGCACCTCTCCGGCGCCGATCCCAGCGTTGAGTTCGCTAGCTTGGGCCGCCGCGCCGCCGAGATGGAATTGGAGTTTCTCATTCTAATTGAGGAGACATCTTAACGCGGAGGCGCGGAGCAGCAGAGAGGCAGAGTAATAGGAGGAATGGCATGTTGCTTGAAAATGAGATCAGCACGCAAATCATCGGCTGCGCGATTGAGGTACATCGCACGCTTGGTGGGCCGGGCTTGCTCGAAAGCGTCTATGAAGAGACACTAGTCTGGGAACTTCAGCAACATGGTCTACTGATCGATCGCCAGATGTACGTACCAATTGTGTACAAAGGGCGCACAATGGCTGATCCTCTCCGCCTCGATATTCTGGTTGATAAATTGGTTATTGTCGAAGTGAAAGCGACGATTGCATACAACTCAATCTTTGAGGCGCAGATACTAACCTATCTGCGGTTGATGAACTTAAAGTTGGGACTCGTGATCAACTTCGGCGAAAAATATATCAGAGATGGTATCCATAGAGTTGCGAATAATTTAATATAATAATCTATATAACTCCGCGTCACCCAGAGGGTACCCGGCGCCTCCGCGTTAAAGGAGTCCGTGTGTACGACCACCCGACCGCCGCCGAGCTGATCGCCGCGGCACGCCTGCAGATCGAGCGCAATCTGCTCCCGACGCTGACCGAGCCGCGTCTGCGCTTTCAGACGTTGGTGGCGGCGAATGTGCTTGCGATCGTCGAGCGTGAGCTGGCCGGCGGCGAAACACACCTGGCCGCCGCATGGCAGCGCATGGCCGACCTATTGGGCGATCGCGCCAGTGCCGCACCGCCGGCCGGCGCCGAGCTAATCGCCGCGGTTGCCGCACAAAATATGGCACTGTGCAGCGCCATTCGCGCGGGCGGGTTCGACGCCGGGCCGCAGCGCCAGGCGCTGCTCGCGCACCTGCGCCGCACCGCCGAGGCCGAGTTGGCGGTCGCGAACCCGCGCTATCTCGAGCGTGTGAGCAGCGAATATTGAGGATCGAGGATGGAAGATAGAGGATAGCCGTAGCTGGACGACAAGCGCTATCCTCTATCCTCCATTCTCTATCTTCGATTCAGTATTGTGTTGGAGCGCCACCAACTCCTGCTGCACCTCGATCAGCTGCTGGCGCATGTGTAAGATGACTTCGACGCCAGCGAGATTCACCCCCAGATCGTCGACCAGCCGCTTGATAAAACGGATCTGCTCGACATCCTCATCGCTAAAGCGCCGGATATTGCCTTGGCTGCGTTGCGGCGCGATCAAGCCGCGGCGCTCGTACATGCGCAGGCTCTGCTCGTGCATACCGCACAGCTCGGCGGCGATTTTGATTGTGTATGAGCGTTTTTCCATAGTGGTCAGTTGTCAATTACTAGTTGTCCGTTGTCAGTTACGACAAACCACGGACGACGGGCAATTGGTTACGGACTATGCGCGTATCCCGCGCAGCTCTTCAAACAGCGTGCGCTCGCGATCTGAGATCTTCGCCGGCAGCTGGACATCGAGCGTGACAAATAGGTCGCCGCGCGTCTCCGGCGCGCGCAGCCGGGGCATGCCCTGCCCGGTAATCCGAAACTTCCGACCGTTTTGCGTCCCGGCCGGCACATTCAGCGAGATCGTCTTGCCGCCCATCACCGGCACGCGCACCGAGCCGCCAAGCAGCATTGTATACAGATCGACCGACACGCTGGTCTCGAGGTCGTCGCCGCGGCGCTCGAAGCGGTCGTTCGGCGCCACTCGAATAATCAGGAACAGATCGCCACGCTTGCCGCCGCCAATCCCCGGCGCGCCTTCGCCGGCCACGCGTACCCGCGAGCCGTTATCGACCCCAGCCGGAATCTTGACATTGATCGTACGCGGCTGGCCATTCGAGCTGCTGAACTGGAGCGTGCGCTGTGTGCCGCCGAAGGCCTCCTCAAGCGTGATCTCCACCTCGTGTTCGACCGACTGGCCATCCATACGGAAGCCGGCCCCGCCGCGCCCCGCCGTGCGCCCGCCGCCACCAAAGAGCGTCTCAAAGAAATCCGAGAAATCGCCGCCGCCACCGGCGCCGCCGAAAGGGCTGCCGCCGGCGTAATCGCCCCAATTCATACCGCCGCCCGGCCCGCCCTGCTGGTAGCGCTGCCAATCGCGGCCGAAGCGATCGTACTTCTCGCGCTTCTCTTTGTCGGAGAGCACCTCATAGGCCTCGTTGATCTCTTTGAATTTCGCCTCGGCGGTCGTATTGCCGGGGTTGATATCGGGATGATACTGGCGCGCCAGCTTTCGATAGGCTTTCTTGATCTCGGCCTCGCTGGCGTTGCGCTCGACCCCAAGCGTTTTATAGTAATCGTGGTAGTCCATCGAACCCTAGCTCCTAAGATTGTGCATTTAGTGGAGTGCTGGGGAGGCACCCAGAGGGAATCCAACCTCCTCCTCACCTGCCCGAACGCGCTATATCCTTTCAGAAATCATTTCGATTTCTTCTGCTTGCTATTATACAAACTTGAGTGTATCGTTGTCAAGGTTGGTGATCATTATATTGACACAACTGCAACCAGTATGCGATAATCCCAACTACTTATTCTTTGAATAGCTTCCTGGGTGCACGCATGAGTCCCATGGTCAAGCAGCCTTTGACAATCGAATACGCACTGCTTGGCTTCCTACGCCAGCGGCCGATCCATGCGTATGAGATCCATCAGCAGCTACTGCAAGCCGAGGCGCTTGGCCTAGTCTGGCACCTCAAACAGAGTCAGCTATACGCGCTGCTCAGCAGGCTGGAGCAGGCCGGCCACATCACCGCCGCAATCGAGGAGCATAGCGGCGGCCCGCCCAAGCGCATTCTGGCGCTGACGGCCAGCGGACGCGAGGCTTTCGCCACCTGGATCGCCGCGCCGGTACAACACGGGCGCGATTTCCGGATCGAATTCCTGGCCAAGCTGTTTTTCGCCCGGCAAGAAGGAACTCACACCGTTGAAGCGCTGATCGAGCATCAGCGCCAGGAATGCCGCAGTTGGCTGGCCGATCTGCAGTGGCAGGCCGAGCGGCTGGGCAGCGAAAAGCCGTACGACTGGCTGGTGCTCGAGTTCAGGATCGGCCAGATCCGCGCGACGCTTACCTGGCTCGATACCAGCGAGCTGATTCTGACATCGCAAACAGTAAGGTAATCGGTTATGAGTGCTGGCTATCGCAAATCCGTTCGTAGTTCCCCCAGTTTCTTAAGTTCCTAGCGCGGGAACTTAAGGAACTGGGGGAACTATCCATACTCGAATCGCTTTTGTGGTAGCCTGTACGTAGAACAGGAACGCCTTATGTCACGTGTGCTCACGACTCTGCTCATGCTCGCTCTGGTCATCGCCTTGAATGCTTGTGGCGGCGCACCGGCGGCCGCCCCAGCCAACGCGCCCGCTCCCACCAGCGCACCCACCACTGCGGACCTGCATGTCTTCGCGGCCGCATCGCTCACCGACGCATTCGCAGAGATCGGCAAGAACTTCGAAGCCGTCAATCCTGGGGCGAAGGTGAGCTTCAACTTTGCCGGCTCGCAGCAGCTCGCACAGCAGATCGGCCAGGGCGCGCCGGCCGACGTCTTTGCTTCGGCCAACAAAAAGCAAATCGATCTGATGATCAAATCCGGACAGGTGATCAGCGGCACCGAGCGAATCTTCGTTCGCAACCACCTCGTAGTCATTTTCCCAAAGGATAACCCGGCCGGCTTGAAGGATCTAAAGGATCTGGCCAAGCCTGGCCTTAAATTGGTGCTGGCCGCCAAAGAGGTGCCGGTCGGCGGGTATGCGCTCGACTTCCTGGCCAAGGCCGCTAAGCTGCCGGAATACACTGCCGCTTACAGCCCAACCGTGCTGTCCAACGTGGTCTCGTACGAAGAGAACGTCAAATCGGTGCTCAGTAAAGTTGCGCTGGGCGAAGCCGACGCCGGGATTGTGTACACTTCCGACATCGCGCTCGACTCCGGCAAGGTCGGGCGAATCGACATTCCCGACAATCTCAATACGATTGCGACCTACCCGATCGCGCCGATCAAGGACTCGCCGCAGGCCGACCTGGCGCAGCGCTTCGTCGACTATGTGCTCTCGGCGCCAGCGCAGCAGATTCTGGTGAAGTATGGCTTCATTGGCGCCGACGACTAGTATCATTGCAGATTGTTAGCTGATCCGCGCATCGCGCTAATCCACCGGAATGAGATCCTAAAAATTCCTGCAATTCGCGGATTCTCTCGCAGAAGTTACGCAATTATGGCCGAAACATCGCTGCGCAGCACACAAATGAGCCAATCGCCTCATATGATCGCCCTGCGAACCTGGCGGCACAACCTGGTGCTGGCGCTGGCCAGCCTACCGATGCTGTTATTTCTGCTTGTGCCGCTCGTCGCGCTGGTCGTGCGGGTATCGCCGAGCATGCTGCTGGCTACACTGGTCGGCCGCGAAGTGTCGCAGGCGCTCAGCCTCAGTATGCTCACCACCGCGATCAGCATGTCGCTGGCGGTGCTGGGCGGAACACCCGTGGCCTACCTGCTGGCGCGCCGCCAATTTCGCGGGCGCGCTGTGCTCGATACCTTGATCGATCTCCCCATGGTCCTGCCGCCTTCCGTCGCCGGTATCGCGCTGCTGATCGCGTTTGGCCGGCGCGGGCTGCTAGGCCACTACCTGAGCGACGCTTCGATTGAAGTGGCCTTTACGCAAACTGCGGTGGTGCTTGCCCAGACCTTTGTCGCCGCGCCGTTATATGTCAAATCGGCAATTGCTGGCTTCGCCAGCGTCGATCGCGAGCTCGAGCAGGCCGCCGCGCTCGACGGCGCCTCGTCGCTCGGCGTTTTTCGCTACGTCACGCTGCCTTTGGCCTGGCCGGCGCTGTTCGGCGGCGCGGTGATGACCTGGGCGCGCGCGCTGGGCGAATTCGGCGCGACGATTATTTTCGCCGGCAACTTCCCAGGTCGTACGCAGACCATGCCGCTGGCAATCTATATCGGCTTCGAGCTCGAGCTGAATGTCGCGCTTACGCTGGCGATCGTACTGCTGGCGATCTCATTTGGCGTGCTGTTCGTGGTCAAAGGGCTACTGCACCAACGCGCCAACTTCATGCGATAAATAGCCATATTCGCCCCCTAGCCCAGCGCCGCGGCCAGCATATCGAACATTTTGCCCCAACCCTCCGCAGTCGCTTCCTTATAGTCTGGTGGCAGGCCCTCCTGGGTCAGGGTCAGGATGCAGCCGACTCCGTCCGGCGCGAACTCGACGACGATGCGGTCGATATCCGGAGCGAATTGCGGCATAGCGAAGGTAAAGACCAGGCGGCGCGGCCGGTCGATTTCGAGATACTCGCCGACCCCCGTGTAGTCTGTGCCCGCTCGCCGAGCGGTGATGGTGTACCTACCGCCGACGCGCGCGTCGAGTTCGGCGGTGTACATTTCGTCGGCCGGCGTGGCGAACAGCCATTTCTTGGCCGTCTCGGGGTTCAGCCAGGCGTCGAACACACGCTCGGGCGAGGCGTTGAAGCGGCGGGTCAGGCGCAGGATCCGGTTAGGATCGACAGTCATGAAGGATTCCCTTTTGGCGAACGGTGTCGCGGCGGCCAGATCGTCGGACATACGGAGCAGCGGCGATTATACCTGAAATATCTGTATCAGGTTGCCACAGGTATCATCGAATACGGCGGCGGCTGGCCCCGGCCCCTGTGTCGGCTCGCCTTTGAAGGCGACGCCCAGCTTTTTCAGCCGCTCATACTCGCCTTGAATATCGTCAACAGCAAATGCCGTCAAAGGTATCCCTTGCGTAAACAGCGCTTCTTGGAATGTCTTGGCAGCTGGGTTGTCGTTTGGCTCAAGAATGAGCTCAGTACCGTCTGGCTCTGCGGGCGAGACAACCGTCAACCACTTGTAGTCGCCTACCGGAAAGTCCTGCTTTTTGATAAAGCCCAAAACGTCGGTGTAGAATTTCAGGGCCTTGTCCTGGTCGGCTACGAGTACGCTCGTGAGCTTAATCTTGATCATGATGACGTCCTTTCTTCTTTGGTCGGATCGGCCAGGGTATGAAACACGCCGTCGAGTGCCGCGACATTTTGTATAACCATATGGTTTAATTTTACCACGCGCCACGGAAATTATCAACCATATGGTTTAATAAGTGTCTTGAGCGGAAGTCCTGGTATAATAACAGGACCTATACGCATGAACTCAGGAAAAACCGCCCTATGAGCATCCACATCCCCGAGCAGATCCGCGCCGCGCTCGGCGCTCACCGACCGATCGTAGCACTCGAAAGCACGGTTATCTCGCACGGGCTGCCCTTCCCGCATAACCTCGACTTGGCCCGCGCGATGGAAGACGAGGTGCGCAGCCAAGGTGCCCAGTCCGCCACGATTGGCGTGGTCGCGGGCGTGCCGACAGTGGGAATGAGCGACGCTGAGGTTATGCACTTCGCGCAGGCCAGTGGCGTGCTCAAGCTTTCGCGGCGCGACATCGCCTACGCCGTCGCAATGGGGCGCGATGGCGCGACGACCGTGGCGGCAACTATGGCGCTGGCGGCAGCGGCCGGCATCCATGTATTCGCCACTGGCGGCATTGGCGGCGTCCATCGCGGCGCCGAAGAAACCTGGGATGTCTCGGGCGACCTGACCGAGCTGGCGCGCACGCCGGTGCTGGTGGTCTGCGCCGGCGCCAAGTCGATCCTCGATCTGCCGGCGACGCTCGAGTATCTCGAGACGGTCGGCGTGCCGGTGCTCGGGCTGCGGACCGACGAATTTCCGGCATTCTATAGCGCCAGCAGCGGTCTGCCGATCCCTGCACGCGTCGAAACGCCCGAGCAGGCCGCGGCGGTCTGGCGCGCGCACCGCGAGCACGGCGGCGGAGGCGGGATGCTTCTGACTGTGCCACCGCCTGCCGATCTGGCTCTGGCGCGCGATGAGATCGACGGCGCGATCGAGCGGGCGCTGGCGAAGGCCAAGGCGGCTGGTGTGCGCGGCCAAGCAGTCACGCCGTTCCTGCTCGCGGCCGTCGCCGAAGAAACGCACGGCGAGAGTATGCGCACCAATATTGCGCTGCTGCGCCAGAACGCTCGCGTCGCCGCACAGCTCGCGCGCGCGATCGCAAACATGGTATGATACTAGAAGATAGTGCGTAGTCCGTAAATCCACCGTACGCACTATGCACTATCCAATTTTTATCGCAACAAGGAGTTCTATCAGATGTCACAATCAGGCGCGCGGCGCACTAGCGGACGCGAGATCCACCGCAAATCGGGCAAAACCAACACCTCACTGATCATCGGTATCGTCGCGGGAGTTGTAATCATTATGGTCGCCGCCGGCATCGCGTTATCCAGGAGCGGCGGGGGAACCAGCCTGAATGAGCAGCAATTTCCTAATCAAGTTCCGGCGCCCACCAACCCGCACATTGTGAACGTCACCGATCAGCATCCGTCTTACAACTCAAACCCGCCGACCTCGGGGTGGCACACCGGCGGCAATATCGGCCCGTGGGGCGTGACGACTCAGCCGATTCCCGATGAGATTACGGTTCACAACCTCGAGCACGGCGGCGTGATTATTCACTACCGCCAGGATCTCGACGCGGCGACCGTCGAGCAACTGACCACGCTGACGCGCCAGCTGCAGCAGCAGAGCCCATGCGTCCTGCTCATCCCCCGCGCGCCCGACAAGCTCGACACGCCGATCGCTGTGACCGCCTGGACCTGGCTGATGAAGCTGAACAGCTTCGACGCCACCGCGATTGGCGCGTTCTTCCGCAAGCACGTCGACCAGGGGCCCGAACATGTCGGCTGCCAGCTGCGATAAATAGCCAGAACAAAGAATAGAGAACAAAGAACCAGGCGTTGATTACGCATCTTGTTCTTTGTTCTTTGTTCTTTGTTGGTCGAAGGCGAGCCAGATTCCCGCAGCCGCGGCCGCAATTCCCACCCCAGACCAGATCTTTTGCGCCCGCCGCTGGTCGCTCAGCACCACTCGCGCGGTATTGTACCCGCTCGCACCAAACACGCCGCCGCCGGGATGCATGCTTGCGCCGGTCAGATACAGACCGCGCACCGGCGTGCGGTATGACGCAAGCTCGGGGATCGGGCGGAAGAAGAACATCTGGTCGAGCGACATCTCGACATGCATTACGTTCCCGCGCAGCAGCGCCAATCGGCGCTCGAGATCGAGCGGCGACTGAATGAAACGGTCGATGATCTTGCCGCGCATGTTCGGCGCGTAGCGATACAGTACCTCCAAAATGCTATCGGCGGCCTGCTCGCGGATCACATCCCACTGTCGGCCATTCGCGAGCTCGTATGGGAAATACTGCGCCCACAGGAACACCGTGTGCTTACCGGGCGGCGCCACCGTGGGATCGATCGCCGAGAAGGTCATTGCGATCACCGCTGGGTCGCGCGAGGGCATGCCGCGCAGATAGTCGTGGTAGGCCGCGCGCACATAGTTCATACTCGGCGCGAGCAGCTGCAAGCCATGGTGGCTCTCGTGCGGACGCCCGCCCGAGGGGGCGGCCAGGTAGTCGGGAAGCTCCTCAGCGGCGCAGCGTACCGTCATGCCAAAGCCATTGCCCACCCGGATGCCGCGGATGCGCGCGGCCATGCCTGGCGGTAGATGCTCTTCGCCCAGCAGATTGAGCATCGTCGTGATCACATGCGCATTCGAGACCACCAGCGGCGCGCCGATCTTTTCGCCGCCCTCCAGCTGCACGCCGGCAACCTTGCCGCTATGCACCAGAATGCGCTCCACCGGAGATTCGAGCCGCACCGCGCCGCCGGCCGTCTGCAGCGAGCGCGCCATCGCCTGGGTCAGCATGCCGCTGCCGCCCCGCGGGTGCTTGGCGCCGCTCTGGTGAATCATGGTGTGCCAGCCAAAGAAATCGCCCGCGCCGAGCTCATCCGGCGGCGGCCCCGACTGCGCCGCGAGCCAGGTCATGGCCGCGCGCATCGCCGCGCTCTCAAATGTCTCGGCGATGAGCTGGCCGTACGAGCTGAACAGCCGCCGCACCGTCTCGACTGTGTTGCGCAATTGGCGCGCGCGCGCCTGGCCCTTGGCCACGCCGCCAAACAGCCGCAGCAGGCTCGGCGGGTTGAGAAACGCGTCGAACACGCCCTCGTTGATCGGCCGCCAGAACTGCATAAACTGCCGGTAGGCCTCGGCATCGCGCGGCGACACGCGCTCGATCGAGCGATAGGTCCGGTCGAAGTCGCGGTAGAAGCAGATCGCGCCAGATGCATCGGGCAGCGGGTAGAACGCGAACGGGTCCATGTCGATATACTCCAGCCCGTGGCGTTCCAGATCGAGATCGCGTACGATCGGCGTCAGGTGGATCATGATATGCGCCGAGGAGCCAACGTCGATCTGATACCCTGGAATGACTTCCTCAGTACACACCGCGCCGCCGACGATCGGCCGCCGTTCCAGCACCAGCACGCGCAGCCCGGCGCGCTGCAAATAGCCCGCGCAGGTCAGCCCGTTGTGCCCCCCACCAACAATGATCGCGTCGTAGTCGTAGTTGGTCATAGGTTCTCTTCTGTGTTCAATCTGCTCTTGCAAACGCGAAGCGTCTACGGCGAAGGTTCTAGCGCGTATTGTATCTGATATGCTATGATACGCTGTGCGCAAAATGCATGATGAACTGGAAAATCAGACGGGGATCGCGGTGGCTCAGATTTTAATCGATCGAGAAAAACTTGCGGCCTTCTGCCGCAAGCATCATATTCGTAAGCTGGCTTTCTTCGGCTCGGTCTTGCGCGACGATTTCGGCCCCGATAGCGATGTCGATGTTCTTGTAGAGTTTGAGCCGGGGTATGTACCCGGTCTGGCCTTTTTTTCAATGCAAGATGAACTATCCGAGCTTATAGCGCGTGAAGTTGACCTAAATACGCCACAGTTTTTGAGTCACTATTTCCGTAATGAAGTACTCGCTGAGGCCGAGGTACAGTATGAGCAAGCGTAACAGCGCCCCACTGTTGAACGACATGCTCGATTATGCTCGCGAGGCGGTCGCATTTATAGAAGGGAAGTCGCGCGCCGACTTGGACACCGATCGGCTGCTCAACCTTGGGTTGGTGCGCCTATTGGAGATCATCGGTGAAGCGGCGAGCCAGCTACCCAGGCAAGAGCAACTTCGCCATCCACAGATTCCATGGCCGCAGATTGTCAGCTTGCGCAATCGATTAATTCACGGCTACAATGCTGTGGATCTTGATATCGTATGGCAGATCATCACCTCGGATTTACCACCGCTGATCAGCGAATTAGAAGCATCGCTTGGCCGCACAAGCGACGGATGACGACCTATCTCAACTTCTGCAATTTGCCTATTACATACACCGCCGTATGAAAGGAACGCCGATGTCCGAGGCTCTGAACTATTCGAGCTACCTGCGGCTCGACGGCTTGCTGAGCCAGCAGGTGCCGCGCAGTAGTGGCGCGCACGGCCCCGAGCACGACGAGCTACTATTCATTGTGATCCACCAGGTCTACGAGCTGTGGTTCAAGCAGATTCTGCACGAGTTCGACTACCTGGCCGAGCAGCTGCGCGCCAATGCGCACCCGCGCGCCAACCATACGATCCAGCGCATCCGCACGATCTTGAAGACGATCGTCGGCCAGGTCGATATTCTGGAAACCATGACCCCGCTGGAGTTCAACGCCTTCCGCAGCCACCTCGAATCTGGCAGCGGCTTTCAGTCGGTGCAGTTCCGCGAGATCGAGTTTATGATGGGCTATAAGCGCGCCAATATCTTCAAACACTATCCAGCCAGCACATTCGGTCTCGACCGGCTGCGGCGCCGCTTCGAGCAGCCAACGCTGTGGGACGCGTTCCTGGCCTTTCTGGCGCTCAACGGCTACGCCGTGCCGGCCGCGCAGCTGCAGCGCGATGTCACCCAGCCGCTGGCGGCCGCGCCCGAGGTCCAGGCCATCCTGATCGAGGTCTACCGCAAGGACGCGGCGGTGCGCAACGTGTGCGAGCAACTGGTCGACCTCGACGAGGGCTTCATGGAGTGGCGCTACCGCCACGTCAAGATGGTCGAGCGCACGATCGGGCACAAACCCGGCACTGGCGGCTCACCTGGCGCGGCATACCTGGCCGCCACGATCAAGCCGTTCTTCCCCGACCTGTGGGAGATTCGATCGCAGTTATAGGGGGAATAATACGTAATGCGTAAAACGTAATGCGTAAACCACGAACGCGGTATTATGCATTACGTTTTTCGCATTACGCACTATGCATCAGCAAGGACATCGCATATGATCATCCGTACCGACGCCGCCTACGCCGACGAGCTCGACGCGCGGGATCCGCTGGCACCGTTCCGCGCTCGCTTCCAGATCGACGACCCCGACCTGATCTATCTCGACGGTAACTCGCTCGGCCGGCTGCCGCTGGCCACAGCCATGCTGGCCGAGCAGCTTGTGCGCGAGCAGTGGGGCGGCCGCCTGATCCGCGGCTGGAACGAAAGCTGGTTCACCGCCCCCGAGCGCGTCGGCGCCAAGATTGCCCGGCTGATCGGCGCCCAACCCGACGAAGTGATCGTCGCCGATTCGACTTCGGTTAACCTGTTCAAGCTGGCGGTCGCGGCGCTGCGCGCGCGCCCTGGGCGCAGCCAGATTCTGAGCGACGACCTGAACTTTCCCTCCGATCTCTACATCCTTCAGGGGGCGATCGATCTGCTCGGCCACCAGCGCCAGCTCGAGATCATCCCCTCCGCCGACGGCATCCATGGCCCCACTGCCCCGCTCGCCGCGCGGCTGGGCGAACAGACGGCGCTGGTCACGCTTTCGCACACGGTCTTCAAGAGCGGCTATGTCTACGACATGGCCGCCCTCACCGCCGCCGCGCACGACGCCGGCGCGCTGGTGTTGTGGGATCTGAGCCACTCGATCGGCAGTGTGCCGGTCGATCTGAACGGCGCGGACGCCGACCTGGCGATCGGCTGTTGCTACAAATACCTGAACGGCGGGCCGGGCGCGCCCGCGTTCCTGTACATCCGCCGCGATTTGCAGGAGCAGCTGCGCAACCCGCTCTCGGGCTGGATGGGCCAAAAGAACCTGTTCCAGTTCAACCTCGAATACCAGCCGGCACCTGGGCTGCGCCGGTTCCTGACTGGCACGCCGCCCGTGCTCTCGCTGGCGCTGGTCGAGCCCGGCGTCGATCTGTTGTTGGAAGCGGGCATTGAGGCGCTGCGCGCGAAATCGCTCCAGCAGACCGAGTACCTGGTTGCCTTATGGGAGGTCTTGCTAAAGCCGCTTGGCTTCGCGCTCAACTCGCCGCGCGACCCGGCCCAACGCGGATCGCACATCTCGCTCGGCCACGCCGAGGGGCTGCGCATCGACCTGGTGCTGATCAACGACCTGAACGTGCTGCCCGACTTCCGCGCTCCCGACAATATTCGGCTCGGTATCGCGCCGCTCTACAGCTCGTACCGCGATATTCACACCGCCGTCACGCGCATGCAGCGCATCGTTGCCGAGCGGCTGTATGAGAAATATGCTAATGATGCGCCGGTAGTCACATAAGATATTCGCCCAGAAGCAGAAATGCGTAGTAGGGACGCGATATATCGCGTCGCGTCCCTACTACCCTCCCACCTTATCGGGCGCCGGTCGCGAATCGTCGGCCAGCGTGGGTAGATACATCGCGCGCACTGCTTCGTCAAACGTCCGGCGCTGGCCCAATGCATGCACCAGCCATTCTGGCGTCGTGCAGGTGTAGCCGGCACGGTCGAAGAATGCGAAAAACGAGAAGAAACCACTTAGTTCTGGCAATACCGGCTTTGCCAGCATGCCGCCAAGCGCCAGCAGCGGGCGCGGAATTGACACCACCGTGATTCGCCTACCGGTGATCTGCGCAATCCGATGGTATGCCTCGCGATAGCTTAGGTCTTCTGGCCCGCCCATCGGCACGATCTGATTGCGCGCTTCAGGGGCCCTCAGCGCCAGCGCCGCCGCGCGCGCCACATCCTGGATGCTCACGAATGAATACTTGCCACGCCCATTGCCGAGCGTCATCCCAATACCAGCGGTTTCGATCAGCCGCTTGAATGGCGCAAAGCCATCGCCAAAGGTTTCCTGAAACGACGACGGTCGGATGACCGTATAGCTCATACCGCTGGTCCGCAGTGCGCACTCGGCCGCAAGCTTATAGGCGAGCTGCGGTACCGTGGCCGCGCCTGCATCGGCTTTCAGCGCCGAAATAAACACAAACTGGGGCACATGCAGCTGGCAGGCCAGATCAATCAGCTGCTGGTTACCCTGGCCATCCACGCGGCGCATCGGCTGCCCGCGGTTCAGCGGGTTGCCCTGCGCGGTCGTCACGACGGCATGCGCGTCGCGCAGCGCCCGCCGCAGCGCACGCAGGTCGAGCATATCGCCAACTTCAAGCTCGACCCCCAGCCCGCGCAGCCGCGCCACACGCTTGCCCGAGCGCACCAACGCCCGCACTCGCTCGCCACGCGCGATCAATTCCTCGGCGATGGCCCCGCCGAGCATGCCCGTCCCGCCGATAAGTAAAACCGTCATCGTAATACTTTTGCTCTTGTCAATTGCAAATTGCAAATTGCAAATTGTAGTCGGCTTTCACAATTTACAATCAAACCAGGCGCTCGACCATCGTGCGCTGGGCGACGATCTCAAGCCGATCGTCAAGCGGCGCGAGCGTGGCCTCGGGGCCATACCTACGCCGAAGCGCAAGACTAATCAGGTGATCGGCCAGCTGCGGGTTCTTCGGCAGCAGCGAGCCATGCATGTAGCAGCCAAACGCGTTGCAGTAGACCGCGCCCTCGGTGCCATCTTCGCCATTATTGCCGTGCCCGGCCAGCACGCGCCCAAGCGGCCGCACCCACGTACCCAGATACGTCCGCCCACTGTGGTTCTCGAAGCCGACCAGTTTCGTCCGTGATCCGTGGTCCGTGGTCGGTGGTCCCTGGTTGGTCGCCATCCGCAACTGACTACTCACTACTGGCAACGGACTCAGATCGGCGTCCACGACGATATTGCCAATCAGCCGGACATCGCCGCCAACCGTGTGCACATCCATCGCGCCGACCCCTGGTAGTCGTTCGCCGGTGTGGGTGAGAAAATAGTGCCCCAACAGTTGGTAGCCGCCACAGATTGCTAAGATCACTAGATTGTTATCGATCGCTGCGCGCAGTGCTGGACCTTGGCGCCGCACAAAATCGTCGGCGATCAGCGCCTGGCCGCTATCCTGCCCGCCGCCAAAGAATGCGATGTCGATCGATGGCCAATCCACCTCCGCGCCAACGCCCACCGGCACAAGCTCGACGGCAATACCGCGCCAGGCACAGCGTTGAGATAACGTCAGAATATTACCGCGATCACCATAGATATTCATCTGCTCGGGATACAGATGCGCCAGCCGTAATCGATAGTTCATGGGCAACTCCCAGCGTGCACGAATGTGAGAATTGTACCACGTCGCCACAGATAGAGCGCAGGCACCAGCCAGCAAACGCGCCTATCTGAAACGAGCGATCGCCGATGAAAAAGCGGGAGCGCGAAAGGCGTTAGCCTCGCGAACCCCCGCCGTATTCGGCATCGTCATCCACAGCTATTTGGCGACAGCAACTGCTCGCTCGATTTCATGCGTATCGCCCAACCGCAGATCCAGCCAATCATATAAGCGTGGATAGCGCAACTCTAACCCTAACGCGTCTTTCACTCGCTGATTGCTGAGCCGAAGCGACGACGAAGCCATGCCTACCACCGAGGGGTCGAGACCAGATAACAGCGCTGTAGCGCTCGAGAAGGTGCGCGGCACCACCATGCCAAGGCGTTGGCGTATGGCACTATACAGCTCCAGCACGCGCAGCGGCTCGTCGTCGGCAACGTTGTAAATCGCGCCAGGCTGGCCGTCGTGTACTACGCGCTCCAGCACAGTGATCAAATCATTAATATGAATGTATGATATAAAGTTTCGTCCGTCGCCAATCAGCGTGGCAGTGCCACTGAGAACGGCATCGACGGGATCGCGCTCGGGCCCATAGATAGTGCCGACCCGTAAGATCATGGCCGGAAAGTGGTGCACCCGCACCATCTCCATGATTGCTTGCTCGGCCTCAATCATCACCTGGCCGAGTGGGTAGCAGGGTTCCGGCGGCGTGTCCTCGTCAACCCAGGTGTCGCCGCGATCGCCGTACGGCGCCATATTACTGGTAAAGACATACGCGCGTACGGTTCGCGAGCGCGAACACGCCGCGATCAAATGACGATTGCCTTCGACGAAAACGCGCTGAACTGTGCCATTTTGCAGAACTGAGCGCGAGGTGAGATTATAGACATACTCGATTCCGTTCGCGATACCGACCAAACTCTCCGGATCGGTCAGATCGCCCTGCCAGACCGCCATGCCTAAGCCAGCTAACCGTTGGGGCGTATCCTGATCGGTGTCGCGTACCAGCCCACGTACGGAATGCCCTTGCTCGAGAAGCTGAGCCGCCAGCCGCGAGCCGACATAGCCCGCCGCACCGGCAATCAGATATCGCGCCATAGTCCACCTCACATATTACGCGAGCAGGCCCGGCGGGCGACTCCGCCAGCCGGCGCAGATGCGCACAAAATCGCCGCCTCACGGTGTAGCGCATCTTATTCCTGCTTGACCTTCTACGATCTACCCCGTTGGCGGCGTTGAGCTAGCAACGTGTTCTGCATGTTCAAGAACAGAGGCTTTGATTATTCTATCACTGCTTCATACACTTGCCTAGACGGCAAAATGCGGATACTATTGCGCATTTTAATTGCAATCCATCGACAATATCTGTGTGCGTTACCGGGCTTGTAGACATTTACACTTATTATCCCAAATATATCCCAACTTATCCCACACTATCCCACATGTTTTCCCCATCCGGATGAGATAGAACATGTGTCTAACCTGATATGACTGTCAAGCCTTTTGTGCCTAGTTTGGCAACATTTTTAGAAAATATGTTCTACTAGAGTTCCGCAGTGGACGCGAACGATGGACCACCACGGATTAAAATCTCTCGTATCGAACGTTTTTTCGTTCTACAAACGAAAACCGTTCGATACGAAGAAGAAAAATCTGTGTTTTGCGAGTGACCGCCGAAGTCCGGTTTTATATTTGACGAGGTGTGCGTTCACTCGTACAATGATGCGACAATGATTAAACTGCTGCATCTGGCCGATTTACACATCGGCATGGAAAACTACGGGCGACTCGATCCAACCACCGGCATGCACACGCGGCTACTCGATTATCTTGAACGCCTCGATGAGGCGATCGACTACGGGTTGGCCGAAGGCGCCGATGTCGTACTCATCGCCGGCGACATCTATAAGAATCGCATGCCCAATCCGACGCATCAACGCGAGTTCGCCCGCCGCGTTCGCCGCATTCGTAAGGCTGGGCTGCCGATCTTCATCCTGATCGGTAATCACGACGTGTCGCCGGCCGCGGGGCGGGCCCACTCGATCGAGATCTTCGACACCCTCGATGTCGAGGGTGTCACAATCGCCGAGCGCGCCGGGCTACACACGATCGACACCCGCGCCGGCCCGCTCCAAATGATCGCGCTGCCCTGGATCACCCGTCACAATCTCCTGACTAAGGAGGAGCTGCGACTGGCCTCGTTTCTCGAAATTGAGACGATGCTGATCGAGCGGATCGACAATTTCTTGCGGCGAACCGCCGAGGCGCTCGACCCCGATATTCCAGCGGTGCTGACAATACACGGTACGATCGACGGCGCGACGGTCGGCGCCGAGCGGCAGATTATGCTCGGCAAGGATCTCGTGCTGCCTAAGAGCTTCGTCGCGCTCCCCGGCGTCGACTATGTCGCAATGGGGCACATCCACAAACACCAGGCGCTCGGCAGCCACCCGCCAGTAGTGTATTCTGGCAGCATCGAGCGGATCGACTTTGGCGAAGAGCACGAAGACAAAGGCTGCGTGTTGGTCGAGCTCGAGCGCGGAAATGTCAACTGGCGCTTTCACAAGCTGGCCGCGCGCCCATTTGTGACAATCGACGTCGACGTGCGAAATAGTTCTGATCCGCAGGCGCGCGTCGCCACCGCGATCGAGAAACACTCGCTCGGCAACGCTGTCGTGCGCGTGCAGATCGAGGCAACCCAAGAACAGGCGGCGCTGCTGCGCGCCGAGGAGATTCAGCAACTGCTGGAAGCTGCCGGTGCATTTCAGATCGCCGCGATCACCACCGAGGTCGAGCGCGCCAGCCGCGGGCGCCTGGCTGGCGAGCGCAATATCCTCGATGGGCTAACCCCGCGCAAAGCGTTGGAGCTGTACCTGCGCTCAAAAAACACGGCTGAGGATCGCATTGCCGCGCTCCTCGAGGCCGCCGAAGAGTTGTTTGTCGAGCAGGGCAATTGAAGATCGAGGATAGAGGATAGATGATAGCGTCGTCGAGCGATCGGCGCTATTTTCTATCCTCTATCCTCGATTCTCTATAACCTAGCGCCGGCGCGCGCCGGCCGCCAGCACCTGGGCGCGGCGCTCACGCCAGAGCATATTGCCGCCAAATCCGGCGATGAATACACCAACCAGCGCATTCAATGTCATCGTATACAGCACGGGAATGCCTTGGGTTGGGGTGCGCCAATTAGGCGTCAACACCGACACGAGCTGAACGATCGTGATGAACAGCGCCAGTCCAAGGCCAAAGCGCATCATAAAGCGCGCCAGCGGATCGTGAATCGTCGCCAAGCCGCGGCCAAGAAATACCCCCCATGCAAGCAGCAATACGATCGACGCACCGCCGTACAGCAGAGTCGAGGGCGAGTTCAGAAACCCCGAGATGATCCAGAAGTTCAGCGCCATCCAGCCCAAAAACGTCAGCGCTGCGATTATAATCAACTGCGGAAATACGCGGCGTTCCTCAGGCGATGTGGCACTTACGAGCGCATAGATCAACGATAACAGATAGAGGGCGCCGGTGACCACGAACTTGCTCACGCTCTGAGTTGGCAGATTTCCAAGCAGTGGAATACCCGCCGCAACCGCGTCGGTATCCGCCAGGCTTCGGTCGCCGGCAAGCGGGATGACGGTCCACAGAAGCCAGATCACCAGATAGATGCCCGCACAAACGGCGAACAGCACAACATCCTTGCGATTGGCACGGAGGAAATCACGCATATTGAGTCCTGCGAGCGACACACCGCACAACCAGTGGCAAACCCGAGCCGGCGCTATGTCACACTAGAGATGAATACTACCATTCGTACTGTATTACGGAGCCGGTGCGCTCGTCGGGCTATTCGGCGCGGTGCGATTTGCCTCAGCCGGCAGCGGTTTGCCATCGGTGCCGAGCGCTGGCAGCGACGTATTGCCATCGCGAGCGTGCGTGCTCAAGAACGCCAGCAGATCCGCGATCTGCTTATCGTCGAGCTGCGGGAACGGCGGCATCGCGCTGATCTGGTATGGGCCAAAGCCGCTCGCCGGCTGCTGCTGCTGGCCGCCAGCGAACGCCGCGCCGCCCTTCTTGACCCACTCCATCCAGTTCTCGACCGTCACATCTTTGGTGTTCGGTAATTTCTTACCAAGCGCCGCCGTGCCATCTGGGCCAAACAGGCCGCCAAGGCCCGGCGCGGGAACGCCGCTATCTTTATTATTCAGGTTATGGCAACTGGCACAGTTCGCCGTGAAGATCGCGCCGCCGCGCCCGACTGGCGTATCAGGCGCGCCAGCCGCAGCCGCCGCCTGCTGCACTTTTTTATAAGCTGCGGCTGCGGCTGCAGCGTCGGCGCTGATGTTCGGGCTCGTGCTGCCCTGCGGGCCCCACCAACTCGAAACATACGCGGCGATATTTTGGATCTGGTCGTCGCGCAGCGGGCCGCCCAGGCGCGCGCTCCAGCGCGGCATGGCCGTGCCGCGCACACCCGATGTAATCGTAGCCTCGACAAAGTTGCGAACCGTGCCATACTTCGCGACAATACCAGTCGACCCATCCAGCCGATCGCCGAGTGTGTTCGGCAGATTGTTAATCTGGGGTGCGGCGTTCGCCACGCCACCCTCACCCGTCAGGCCGTGGCAGGCAGCGCAGTATTGCTCGTAGTCGCGCGCGCCGCGTGTGAGCAGCGCCCCATTGAAGCGCTCCTCGCGTGCGGCCAGCACGTAGTTCTCGCGCACCCAAATATAACCCAGCAGCAGCGTCGAGGCGAGTAAGAAGAACGTCGCGATCATCAAATTACGCGTCATTGTTAGTATCCATCATCCAGCCGGCCGGGCCGCGGGTGTGCGATCCAACCGCACGCTATGCTACTGCCGCACATAATCCTTGAAGCGACTCAGGAACCGCACCGAAGCTGGTTGCTGCTTGCCACCGACCGTAATCACCAGCGTTACCTTCTGGAGATTCACCTGGCCCTGCTGGTCGAGCTGCCATGGCTCAACCGTCAGCGTGGCATCGCCGCCCTGCTCGGCAAATGGCCGATCGAGCTCTTTCCAGCGCTTGACATCGGCCAGGAAGTCGTCGAACATCTGCTTGGCCTCGGGGCTCAGCGCAGCCTGATCGCATGCGGTGAACGTGCCGGTGAATGAGTCGACCGTGCAGGCCGATTGCGGCAGCTGACCGAATGGAACCTCGTCGACCCTGCCCTCGCCCTCGCCGGGCACCCACTCGAACACCAACTCGCTCGTCGCGGTCTCCTGGATGCCATACGCCGGTAGACCCGCGTAGGTCAGGAAGCTAATCAGCACGATCCCCACCACCATGCCGACCAGCGCAACTTTACGATCCTTGAGCTTGCGGCTAGGGTTCCGATCGATATACGGCAGCAGGAACAGACCGCCAAACATCACGCCCGCCAATAGCAAGCCGAAGAAAAATTTGTCGCCGACCTTGAGCATGCCCTGGAGCCAGAGGAAATACCAGGGCGCCTTGGTATGCTGAGGCGTCACAAACGAGTTGGCATGGCCTTCCAGGGCCGCGTTCCAGAAGAATTGGTTGATCGCAATCAGCCCGAAGGTCAAGAAAGCAATCGCCGCGACCTCCAGGTACACCTGATCGGGCAAGAATGGAATCTTGCGCTTCGTCGGCGGCATGTTGTCGAACAGCTCGTGGATCGGCGAGATCTCCTGCTTGCGCACGGCATAGTAGTGAATGCTGATCACCGCAAGCGCTACGCTCGGCAGTAAGAAGATGTGCAGCAAGTAGAAGCGCAACAGCGTCTGCCCGCCGACGTCGACCGCGCCGCGCAGCAGCTTGTTGATCGCATCGCCAAGTCCCGGCGTCGCATCGGCCATCGAGCTACCGATCGTCACCGCCCAGTAGGCCAGCTGATCCCACGGCAGCAGGTAGCCGCTGAACGACAGTACCAGCGTCGTCAGCAGCAGAATCACGCCGGTGACCCAGATAAACTGGCGTGGGGCCTTATACGAAGCGGTGATAAAAGTACGGATCATGTGCAGCGCGACGACGGCGACCATTAAGTGCGCGCCGAGGCGATGCACATTGCGCATCAGGTTTCCCAACGGCACGTCGGTCATGATCTTGACCATGCTGGGGTAGGCCTCGCTGGCCGAGGGTATATAGAAGACCATGAGAATCAGGCCGGTTATCGACTCGACCATAAAAAGGAAGAAACTAAACCAGCCTAGGCCGACGGTGTAATACCATGCCGTAGACTCTTCGGGCAGGGCGCGCGGGCGGATATGATACCAGAAACTGTTGTTATGCACCCGCATACGCGGGTTCGGTCTGGGGGCCGGCTCTCCGCGCAGCACCGAGCGCCAATCCGCCATCCCCATGCTGGGGAAAAACGAGCGCCCAACCTCCGAGACCCAGGCCATCAGTCGCCGCATCCCGCCGGGTCGCTCGACTTGCTGTGTGGCCATCTGTCGTTGCTCCCTCTAGCTTTAGTTAAGGTAAAATGCAAAAGGTAAACGGTCAAAGAGGCCAACCGAATTGACTTTTACCTCTTACCTTTTTACTTTTATCTTTCGTTAGGCGTGTGGTTGGCCAAAGACGCGCTGGCCGGTATTTACGACGATCCGATCATTCGCCACTTTGACGCGGAACTGATCCAGGTTGCGCGGCGCCGGACCGCGGACATATTTCGTGTCGCGCTCGTAGGTTGAGCCGTGGCATGGGCAGATGAAGCGCTTCTCGGAGGCAATGTACGGAACCAGACATCCTAGGTGCACACACACCTGGTAGATCGCCATGAGCCCCGAGGTATTCTGGTTGCCGTCTTCATCTTCCACCGGCTGAATCGGATCACCGGGCGCGACCTTGACGACAAAGAACTTGCCATCGGCGACCGGAAATGGATCATCCGTATCCTTGAATTCGCTGGCTTGCTTGTCGAGCGTGAACTTTCCGCCGAAGGTGCCGGCCTTGATGCGCGGGTAGGCGAACCCACCGGCGACCGGGTAGGTGCGTTCGAGGGTATTGGGATCTTCGGCGGAAACAAACTTGAGCAATGGCCCAAGCAGTGGGTCGGCGGCTGGATCGGGCGAGGTAATGAACACGAGGCTGCCAACCGTCAACAACGCAGTCGATCCGGCCATCGCAAACGCCAGAAGCTCGCGTCGGTTGATTCCCAAACCCTTCTGCCGGACCGCTGGCACGGGCTTTTGAATGCCCGACTTCGCAGCGATGGCATCCGCATCGGCTTGCGAGATCACTCGCCGGCCCGCGTTACGCTGTTCTGCCATACGCGTACTCCTCAATCTCTAGCGGCGTCTCCACAACGCCAGATCATTTCTACGTGCCTATACGAACTACCGTTGGGTCGATTGATGAGCCGCACAAACCTACATGATATGTGCAGCCGGCGCCTGATACTGCACAAACGCCGCTCAAGCTCGTGTTCTTCGCATTCTAATGGGGCAATTTAAACCTTGTGTATTGTAGCACAATCACCAAAGAGCGTCAATTTTAGGATTCTTCCTCGCCAACTTCCAGATAGTACATCGACGGATAGCGCTCATCTTGGATCGCCGGGTAGGCGAAGACTTGGCCGAGATATGAGACGGCGGTGAAGTGATCGCAAGCGTGGCATGCATAGATATCGTAGTGATGGCGCGCGCTGGCGGGATTGCCGACCGTTGCGTTTATATCTTCAGGCTCGATCAGGTCGCCGCGGCCGCACCAGGAGCAGACGATCTCATACACCAGTACATAGATAGGACTACGAAATGCGCGCGGATATTCCAGCGCTTTATACACAAACTGCTGGTTACCCCAGCGCGCCTCGGCAGTTAGTTTCTTGCAGCTGTTACAGCGGTAGATTTGATGCGCGAAATCCACCTGCGGATTGGCGACTTTCGCATCAAAGTCGGCCAACTCAAGGTCATTCGCTATACCGCACCAGCAGCAGATCGGCCCGGAATCGACGGCCATCGCTTATACTCCAACACCGATATCAAACCAGCTCAATTATAGCACGCAGATCTCGGCATACCATACTACATGATGCTGTAAAACATTAATGAAATTCCAACTTTCTACTTGACAGACCGATATGTCTGTGCTAAACTACCTCTGCCTATATTTAGGACTAAAAGTGCCTTGACTATACAAGATGTGGAATGTTTGTGGATAAGTACACAAGCAAAACAAGTACCTTCCTCTTAACGTCTACAGGCGAAGTTGACTTAACGCAACCTTTACTTTACATACTGTTATAATTCTCGCGTCGACACCGAGTTGCCAGCCACGCCTCGCCTGAGCAGCCCGGTGCTTTTTTATCCCATATTCCGCATCACGTCGATCCGTGAGCCGAACCGGCTCTTAGCATAATCTAAAGGAGAAGGTCAATGACTGTTCTGGATCAGAAACCGGTGGCGTTGAGCGATATTGCGCTGACGGTGCTGCAAAAACGCTACCTGATCAAAGATGATCACGGTCGCGTCGCCGAGACGCCGGAAACGATGTTCCGCCGCGTCGCCGACACGATCGCCGATGTCGATCGCCGCTACGGCGCATCGGCCGACGAGGTTCGCACACGCTCCGACCAGTTCTACCGCCTCATGACCGGAGGCTACTTCGAGCCCAACAGCCCCACGCTGATGAACGCTGGCCGGCCGTTGGGAATGTTGTCAGCTTGCTTTGTGCTCCCTGTTGAAGACGATCTTAGTGGCATTTACGAGACACTAAAGCATCAAGCGCTCGTGCACCAGGGAGGTGGCGGCACGGGATTCAGCTTCTCACGACTACGCCCGCGCGGCGATGTCGTCCGTTCAACGATGGGCGTGGCGTCGGGACCGGTTAGCTTCATGGATGTGTATAACCATTCCACCGAAGCGATCAAGCAAGGCGGAACCCGTTTCTAAACTGTGGCGGGTTTAAAATCTCGCGAATTGCTGGGATCTCCTAAAGCTCTACTGACCACAACGTAGCTGGTAACGGCAGGCGTGATGGTTCGAAAACAGTAGAGATGAAACAATGGACAATCAGCAACCAAGCTGCTCCGGTGACGGAGTAGAAGGCCCAGAGACTACCGAACCCTTGCCCTTTTAGCTCAAGCGTGCTATTATTCGAAAGCGGATAATAGAGCGCGCGAGGGCAACGATGAGCAAGCAAGTAGGGCCTGATGGCGAGCAATCCCGTCAGGTGGCGCGAGACCGGGCATTTCGTCGGTATCCGAACATTAACAAGCAGCTACTAACAGACCTGTACTATACACAGGGTTTGTCAACCGTCGATATCGCCAAGCAGCTTGGTGTAAGCCGTAATCTTATCTGGGAGTACATGGTGATGTATGACCTAGAGAGGCGAGCACCGGGACAAGCTGGAGCGCTGAGATCGCGGATCTATCCCATCAATGAGCAGTACTTGCAGTGCATTGATGAGCCGGACAAAGCCTATATCGTAGGTTTTATCCTGGGAGATGGCACTCTCAGCGACCGAAGAAAGTCAAAACGACTCATCCTCGCTGTAGCAGATAAAGATGGTGTGCTTTTGGAACAAATCGCAGAGCGACTCAATTGTCGCGATCTGGTGCGGCGCGGACAACCTGCGGCTTTCCCACAGAACAACCCAAGGCACGAATTGCCATCAACAGCACTAAATTGATCAATGACCTCGTCGCCCTAGGAGTTCCGCTGAGTCCAAAGTCGGGCAAGGAACCATTCATCGAATTCGCAACCACAGAATTGACTTGGGCGTTCATCAGAGGTGTTAGCGATGCTGATGGCTGTATCCGCGTGTACGAGCGTTCTGGCCTGGTCAAAGGGAAACTCTACGGCCCCTATCGCCGCGCAAGATGGTCGATAACAGTTGGCACTTCCTTTGTGTACGGCCTGCGCGATTTCCTGGAACGTGAAGGAATCCGGCTTAGCGCAAAGTGCGTCCAACCCAAGCAAGGCACTGGATTGCTAGAAGTTGCCGACCAGGACAAAATCCGCGAGATCGCTCGGCATATGTATCAGTATGGGACATTGTGGCTGCAACGTAAAAAAGATACCTTCGATTTGCTTGGATGATAGAGTTCCGACCTCACGCCGAAAGGGTGAGAGCCAGGCAGAAATGACCTGGCCCCGCGCAAGCGGAGTAACAATGTGCGTGGCGCGAACATGGGTATCCTGCGGGTGGATCATCCGGACATTCTGGAGTTCATTACCTGCAAGACCGACCTTTCGAAGATCACCAACTTCAATATCTCAGTCGCGATCACCGATGTCTTCATGGATGCGGTGGCGAACGACACGACGTATGATCTAATCAGCCCGCGCACCGGCGAGCCGTATGTCGCCAACCGCGAGGGATTGAAGAACCCGCTCACCGGCGAGGTGCTGGTCGAAAAAGGCCAGGTCTGCCGCCTGCGCGCGCGCTATGTGTTCGACTTGATCGTGCAGTGCGCGCATGCTACAGGCGAGCCGGGGCTGTTCTTTATCGACCAGGCCAATAGGTACAACCCGGTGCCCGCGCTTGGGAGTTACGAGGCTACGAACCCGTGTGGCGAACAACCACTTCTCGCATTCGACGTCTGCAATCTTGGCTCGCTCAACCTGGGCAAATTCGTGACTGAGGCGGGCGCGATCGATTGGGATGGGCTGCGCGAGGTCGTGCACCAAAGCACGCGCTTCCTAGACAATGTGATCGACGCCAATCACTACCCGCTGCCGCAGATCAGCGAGCTTTCGCAGCGCATCCGCCGGATCGGTTTGGGCGTGATGGGCTGGGCCGATATGCTGATCCAACTCGGCGTGCCCTATAGCTCCGACGAAGGTATCGAGCTTGGGCGCAATGTGATGCAGTTCGTCGATGAAGAAAGCAAGGTCGCATCGGAGCAGATCGCCGCCGAGCGCGGCGTCTTCCCGGAATGGGAACGCAGCATCTGGGGCCCCGACGCCACATGCGCACGCGATGCGCAGGGCCAGCGCATCCGGCCCGAGCGGCGGCTGCGCAACTGCAATGTCACCACCGTCGCGCCAACCGGCACGATCTCGATCATCGCCGGCTGCTCGTCGGGCATCGAGCCGATCTTCGCGGTCGCGTTCTGGCGCTACCAGGCCGATGCGCGCATGCTCGACATTAACCCCGACTTTGTGGCGCGGGCGCAGCGCGAGGGTTGGTACTCCGAGGAACTCATGGCGCGGATCGCCGACAGTGGCCACATCCACCATCCCGAGGTCCCCGAGGCGGTTCAGCGCGCATTCGTCACCGCGCACGATATCGTACCGGAATGGCACGTGCGGATGCAGAGTGCGTTCCAGGAGTACACCGACAGTGCGATTTCGAAGACAATCAATTTCTCGAACGAGGCCACGCCCGAGCAGGTGCGCGAAGCCTACGAGCTAGCCTACAGCCTGGGTTGCAAGGGTATCACCGTCTATCGCGACGGCTCGCGCTCGAACCAGGTGCTCTCGACCGGGTCGACCGCCGATCCGAAGGTAAAGCCGACTGAAGCTCCGGCGGCGCCCGGGCCAGCCGCGCCGGTGGCATTAGCGCCGCAAGCGGTCAAGCCGCGCCGTGTGCCCGACGGGCTGCCGAGCCACTCATACGGGGTCGTCACGCCGCTGGGTAAGTTGCGGCTATTTGTCACCGAATACGAGCAGGAGCCGTTCGAAGTGTTCGCAATTATCGGGCGCGCAGGCAGCGATGTGATGGCCTTTACCGAGGCGATCGGCCGGCTGCTCTCGCTGGCGCTGCGCTGCGGCATCCCGGTGAAGCTGCTGGCCGAGCAGTTGCGCGGCATCGGCGGCCCGCGCAGCGCCGGCTTTGGCCCATCGCGCGTGCGCTCGGTGCCGGACGCGATTGGTAAATTGCTGCAAGATCACTATGTCAACCAGCATGAAGGACATACCACTGGCGAGATGTATGGCACTAGTCATGGCAACAGCGGTAGCAACGGCTTCGCGGAGATTCAGCCCAGCTCGTATGTGCAGTTCGAACAGCACACCGATCCGCTGGCCGTCGGCGAGATTTGCCCCGATTGCCAGAACGCGACGCTGATGAACGAGGAAGGCTGCCGCAAATGCCACTCCTGCGGGTATGCGGAGTGCTGACGTGACAAGATGACAAGATGACCAGGTGACAATTCGTCTTGTCATCTTGCTATTGGCTGGAGGCCAGGGAGTGTCAGACATGCCAGAACCGCCTGAGAAGCCTAAACAGCCCAAGTCCGACCCGCCCGAGGAGGCCGAGTGCCCACGATGCCACGGGACTATGCGGCTGTGGGCCGGCTTTTATCGTTGCACAAATTGTGGCTATAAAGAAAGCTGCTGCTTTTAGACAGCTTGGTGAACACGCTCCTGGCGCCGTTCTTTTGCAGCTTGCGCGTGCCGGTGCTACACTACTCGTATAGTGTTTGAGTGAGAAGGAGCAGTTCCATGGCAGTCAAATTCGGCGTGTTTGTTCCACAGGGCTGGAAGATGGATCTGGTCGAGATCGACGATCCGGTCGAGCAATACGAGGCCATGACCCGTGTCGCGCAAGTGGCCGACGAGCTCGAAGGTATCGACTCGATCTGGGTTTATGATCACTTTCATACCGTGCCGACGCCAACAATCGAGACGACCTTCGAGAGTTGGACGATCACCGCTGGCCTGGCGCGCGATACCAAGCGCGTGAAAGTTGGCCAAATGGTCACCTGCAACGGCTATCGCAACCCGGCGCTGCTCGCCAAAATCGCCTCGACGACTGATGTGATGAGCCACGGCCGGCTGATCTGCGGGTTGGGCGCCGGCTGGTACGAGCACGAGTGGCGCGCTTATGGCTACGGCTTCCCCGAGGTGCCCGAGCGTATGGGCATGTTCCGCGAGGCCTGCGAGATTGTGTATCGTATGTGGACCGAAGACAGGCCAACCTTCCATGGGAAATACTACACGATCGACGGCCCGATCAACGAGCCGAAAGGCGCTCGCAGGCCACACCCCGAATTCTGGCTCGGCGGCGGCGGCGAGAAGGTCACGCTCAAGCTGGTGGCCAAGTGGGCCGACGGCTGCAACATCGGCGGCGGCAACCCCGACATCATCCGCCAAAAGCTCGAGGTGCTGCGCGGCCACTGCGCGGCCGTCGGGCGCGACATCAACGCAATTGTGATCAGCACTGGCATGGATCTGTACCTGCTGAACGACGGCGAGGATCCGGCCAAAGCCGGTAAAGCACCACTTATCGGCACGCCCGACCAGATAACGGAGAAGCTCCAGGCGATTGTCGATGCCGGCGCCAACTATATTATTGTCTACCTGCCAGGGCTGGCCTACGACCAGAGCATGCTGCGGCGCTTCGCCGAGACGGTGATCCCGCGCTTCAGGTAAGTGCTCCTGAGATACTCTCCCCGAAGATCTTTTTCAAGTGTTTTGGCGGCAAAGCCGCCAAAACACTTGAAAAGATAAACTTAATCGTATCCTCATTCAGCAATGGTATAACTCATCGTATCGCCGGCCTGCCATGGCCGATTTCTTCGTATCACACCGCGGCGTGCAACGGTAATATAGTGCTATGAGAATTCTGATCGTTGAAGATGAGCAGGCAATCGCCACATTTATACTCCAAGGCCTCACCGAAGCCGGTTATGCGGTCGATCTGGCAAGCGAGGGCGCCGAGGCGCTCCATTGGATCGCAATCGCCGAGTATGATCTGATTGTTCTCGACTTGATGCTGCCGGATACCGACGGTATCTCGCTCTGCGATCAAATCCGCAAGCATGGGCTGCATACCCCCGTGCTGATGGTCACCGCGCGTGACACGGTCGACGATCGTGTGGCCGGCCTCGACAGCGGCGCCGACGATTATCTGATCAAGCCGTTCGCGTTCGCCGAACTGCTGGCGCGCATTCGCGCGTTGCTGCGCCGCGAGCCGGTCTTCAAAGGCAGGGTGCTCCAGATCGCCGATCTTACGCTCGACACGGTGAGTCGCACCGTACGTCGCGCCAACCAGATCATAACGCTCACGACGAAAGAGTATAGTTTGCTCGAGTTCCTGATGCGCCATCCCAATCAAACACTTACGCGCACGGCGATCGGCGAGCATGTCTGGAACTATGATTTTGATAATGTATCGAATCTGATCGACGTGCATATATTCGGACTGCGCCGTAAGATCGACGACCTACACGAGATCAAACTCTTGCATACGGTTCGCGGAGTCGGTTACCGGCTCGGCACTGAAACAACCGCGTAACGCCTATGAATAGCATGAGCAAGCGCTTAATCCTCAACATACTGTCAATGTTCCGCTCGCTTCGCTGGCGGCTGACCGCCTGGTATGTCGCGCTCCTGTGCGGCTTGCTACTGATTTTCAGCACCGGCACCTATATTGCGGTCAGTAAGCTCCTGCTCGATAATCTCGACGACCTATTGGCCAGCCAAGCCAAGCTGATTGTAGAGACAATTAATCTTAACGATCGCGAGCTGGCAATTCAGAATGACGCGCTCCAGATCGGCCGCAATACAGACGATCATTTGACGCGGCTGTATGGCGCCGACGGCACGCGCCTGTTCGATAACGACGCGAACATCAATTCTGCAGAGCTGAACGGGGCTGTACACGAGGCGCTGGACGGCAAGCAAGACTACGACCTTATTTCGGATCATGGCGGCCTGCGCGTTCTGACATTCCCAATTAAAAGGGGCAGTCAGGTGGTCGGCGTATTACAAGTTGGTCTCTCGCTCGAAGATGTCAACGACACCATGCATGCACTACTGCGAGGCATGCTGGTGTTGGCCCCGGCGATGTTACTGCTGGCCAGCGGTGGCGGGTTCTTCCTGGCCAACCGCGCGCTCGCCCCGATCGACAATATCACCCGCACGGCCCAGCAGATCAGCGCCGAAGACTTCAACCGGCGAATCGGACTGCGCGGCCTCGACGAGGTCGGCCGCTTGGCGCATACGTTCGACGATATGATCGCGCGCCTTCAGTTGGCATTCGAACAGCAGCGCCGCTTCACTGCCGATGCCTCGCACGAACTACGCACGCCACTCACCGCAATGATTGGGCAGATCGATGTGGCGCTCGAACGACAGCGCGACGCCGATAGCTATCGCGCCACACTGACCACCGTGCGCGAGCAAGCGCAACGACTAGGACGTCTGGCGAATGACCTGCTGTTCCTGGCACGCTCCGATACGCATCCCAAACCAGCCGCACGCGAGACGATCGACTTAGCCCAGCTGCTGCCGGCAATCGTCGCGCAGGTCGAGCCGCTGGCGCAAGCGCGCGATCAGCGGCTCGACTTGCATCAAACCTCGCCGTCGTCGATCGTCCAAGGAAATGAAGACGATCTGATTCGCCTGTTCTTAAACTTGCTCGACAATGCCATCCGCTACACGCCGTCGGGCGGGCGGATCTGTGTGCGATGCGATCAACAGGATACCCAAGTGATGGTTAGCGTCGCCGATACCGGTCAGGGGATCGCGCCGGAGCATCTGCCACATCTGTTCGATCGCTTCTTCCGAGTCGATCGCGGGCGCAGCCGTGCCCACGGCGGCAGCGGGCTGGGCCTGGCGATAGCACAGAATATCGTTCGCGCCCACGGCGGCAAGCTGTTGGTCGAAAGCGCACTCGGCCAGGGCAGCACCTTTACCGCCGTTCTGCCCGAAGTAGGCTAATAGACCACGGATTGGACGGATACCCCGCGGGTTCTAAATGTAATCCGTGAAAATCTGTTCAAACCGTCGTATCCGTGGCCTATTCCTCTGCCGGATACCTGAGGAGTGTCGGTATAGTGTGAGCACAGGGTGCGGGCCAAAGACAAGCCTCGACCCGCACGTGCGTGAGGCTGCGAACGTGGCAGCCGGGAGAGTTAAAAGTTATGAGTTATGAGATATGAGTTGGAGGATACTTCCAACTCATATCTCATAACTCATAACTCATAACTATTCAAGCGTTGTTGCCCTGATAGAGCCGGTCGCGGATCGTCACGACCTCCTGGCGTAGGCGCGAGTCGGCATTGATCTCTTCGCCGATCTTTTCGCAGCCATAGATCACGGTGGTGTGGTCGCGGCCACCCAGCAGCTGCCCAATGTCCATGAGGCTGGAGTCGGTCTCCTCGCGCAGCAGGTACATGGCCACCTGGCGCGGCACAACGATATTGCGGCTGCGACCACGCCCCTGCATCGCCCGTAGTTCTACGCCATAGAAATCGGCGACCTCTCGCAGAATGGCATCGGAGGTCACACGCTTGCGCCGGCTGGTGTCAAGCAACTCGTTGAGCGCAGCGGTGGCGACCTCGACGCTGACCGACGTTCCATACATCTGCGCATACGCCGCCACCCGATTGAGGCAGCCCTCCAGCTCGCGAATGTTACTCTGGATGCGATGTGCCAGGAAATCAATCACCTCGGGTGGAATATGCATCGCCATCTGTTCGGCCTTGGCGCGCAGAATCGCCGTGCGCGTTTCCAGATCGGGCGTTTGTACGTCCACGATCAAGCCCCACTCGAAGCGTGAGCGCAACCGCTCCTCCAGCGTCAAAATAGCCTTCGGCGGGCGATCCGAGGAGATCACGATCTGCTTGCCGGCAGAGTGCAGTGTGTTAAAGGTATGAAAGAACTCTTCCTGAGTGCTTTCCTTGCCTGCGATAAACTGTATATCGTCGATAAGCAGGATATCAATATTGCGATAGCGCATTCGAAACTCTTCGGTCTGCTGACGTCGAATCGAGTTAATCAGATCATTGGTAAATTTTTCCGACGAAACATACAAAACATTGATTTCCGGGTCGCGATCGAGCGCGTAGTTGCCGATCGCATGCAGAAGGTGCGTCTTTCCCAACCCGACGCCGCCGTACAAGAACAGCGGGTTGTATGCTTGGGCTGGATGCTCGGCCACCGCCATACAGGCGGCGTTCGCCAGCCGATTGCTTGATCCCACGATAAATCGATCAAAAGTATAGCGAGCGTTCAGCATACCCGAGCGCACTGCGCTCGAGAATTCAAGCTGCTGCATACCCAGCCGATCGTAGCTGTTACCATTACCATTGCCCTTGCTATAGCCATTGTTATGGGCATAGCCGTTCGACACGCCGTTGTGGGAGCTGGGAAGATCGTCATAATCGTCCATATCGTCTTCCTTGCCATATTCGCGGCTAGCCAGCCTCCCTTCGGCTAGAACCGCCTGCGGTGCGGCGATCACCACACGCACCTGCACCGGAAAGCCGACTAGGGTGCTAATGAGCTCGCGCAGGGGGCCAATATAACGATTCTCAAGCCCTTCTTTGAAAAATGCACTTGGCGCGCCTATCGTCGCAACGCCGTTCTCGATGGAAAGCAGCGTTGCACGCCGCAACCATGTATTGAACTCATGGCGTGAGATCTGCACTTGCATGGTACCAAGTGTCGAATTCCAGATTTTCGTGAGGTTCACACGGACCTCCATTTGGAGCAAATATAGACTATGAGCGCGTGCCCATGAGCGGCACGCACCTTTCGATCGACATCACTGGCGAACGTCTGTCATCAAACTTGTGGGCTAAACGACCGGTGACAATGATTGTGTAGCGAGGCTGATCATACTCCATGCAACCCATCTTTTCAAGCCAATTACAACCGCTTTTCTATTACGATTGCTTATACAAGGCGGGCTTCGTATACAGGTAGTGTTTGCGATAACCATACCTTCATCAGCGAGATATACCGCCCAAGTGGTAGTGATCATGTGGATAACTCGTTGAACATACGTTCGCCTATCTCGCCAATTCGCGCGCTAGGAGCGCGGATTCCGTTCCTGTGATCCTGTCAAATCTTTTCCACAATGCTGTGGATAAAATTGCGCCGATGTGGACAACTTTGGGGATGGATTTGCGCTTAGCTTGGAACATCATTCGCGGGCGGCGTTCGCCGGCTCACTCGGCAATTCCGGCAAATCCAGCGGTGGCAACTCGGCCAAGTTGCTAAGCCCAAACTGCCGCAGGAACTCACCAGTCGTCGCATACAGAATCGGCCGGCCGACAGTCTCCAACCGCCCGGCTTCGGCGATCAGGTCGCGCCCCAGCAGCGCGCGAATGACCCCACTACTGTCCACACCACGCAGCGCATCCACCTGGGCACGCGTGATCGGCTGGCGATAGGCGATGATCGCCAACGCCTCCAACGCTGCCGGCGAAAGCTTCGGCTGCGGCTGGATGCCCAGAAAGCGCTCGATCACACCAGCCGCCTCCGGCGCCGAGACCATCTGAATACTATCGCCCTGACGCTGCACACGCACTCCACGCGTCTGGCACTCTGCGCTCAGACGCTCCAACGCCGCCTCAATCGCATCGGCCGGCAACTCGAGCGCTTGGGCTAGTTGCGCGACCGTCAGCGGTTCGCCGGCAATAAACAGCAGGCTTTCGAGCAATTGGGTCGCCGAAGGAGCCGGCGGAATGGGCAGGTCAAAGAGTAGTGGCTGTTCCATAAACAAGGCAAAAAGTTAAAGGTAAAAGGCAAAAATGCATATCGTTTTGCCTTTTACCTTTTACCTTTTTACTTTATGACAAGCAGATTACGCTCAAACGTCGTCAGGCTCTCGGCGCCAGCGGCGGTGATAACCAGATCGTCTTCGATCCGCACGCCGCCAATGCCGGCGACATAGATGCCCGGCTCGACGGTAAAAGTCATACCCGGCGCCAGCGAGTCGGCACTGCCGGCCACGATATACGGTGGCTCGTGGATCTCCAGGCCAAGGCCGTGGCCGGTGCGATGCAGGAACTGGGCGCCATAGCCGCCATCGGCAATAACCTTGCGGGCGGCCTGGTCGATCGTTTCGCCGCTTGCGCCTGGCCGTGCCGCCGCCCGCCCAGCGGCATTCGCGGCCAGTACGAGATCGTAGATCCGCCGCGCCTCGGCGCTGGGTTCGCCCAGTGCGATAGTGCGGGTGATATCGGAAGCATAGCCATCATACCACGCGCCGCCATCCATAATAATCAGGTCGCCCGGCTGAAACGCCCGATCAGTATTCGAGTGATGCGGGTTGGCCGCGTTCGGCCCGCTCGCGACGATCGTCCCAAACGACGGACCACTGCCGGCTGCGCGCATGGCGCCCTCCCAGATATCGGCCAGTTGGCGCTCGGTCATACCGGCACGAATCTGTGCGATTGCCGTCCGCAGCGCATCCTCGACAATCCGCACCGCGGCGCGCATCGCAGCCAGTTCGCCAGCATCCTTGGTCATCCGCAAGGCGGACAGCAGCGCTGTCGCGTCGCCAACCACCACCTCGGGCGCGGCTTGCTCGATTCCGCGCAGTTCCAGCACGCGCATCGCCGTGTACTCAACACCCAGCCGCGTGCCATCGAGCCTCAGGTCGGCGGCCGCCTGGCGTAGCGCATCCGCCGGGCCCGTATCATCTTTCCAAGGGTAAAAGTGGATCGGGAAGCGCGCCTGTGCCTCGGCGCGCGGCGCCTCCAGCGCCGGCAGGACCATTGCAGGCGTGCCATTGGCGGGAAACAATGCGACAGTCAGCCGCTCGTTCATATGCATATCGAGGCCGGCGATATAAGTGAGATTGGCGCCCGGCACAATTGCAACGGTTGACACGCCGGCCGCGCGCATCACCGCCCGCAGGCGTTCTAGGCGCTGGGATACCACATTGGTCATAGCTTCTCCTCACTCGTTACGAGGTTTTGTATTGCGACGGGCGACCGGCATCGCGCATACAATCTGCGCAAACGCCTAGCTACTCACTCTCGATACGTTGCGGGAAGCGTACCCGCGCGCACATCCAACCCTCTAGCTCGCACAGCTCGAACTTGCCGGCTAAATCCTCGGTCACCAGCGTACGGATAATCTGCAGGCCCAAGCCGCTGCTTGGCCCGTCCGAATCGGCCTGGCCATGCGATGGGCCATCATCGCGCACCTCTACAATAATCGATCCATGTTCTCGGCAGGTTTCGATCACCACATTGCCGCCTTCAAGCGTCAAACCATGCGACATTGAGTTGACGATCAGCTCGTTGAGCACAATCGCCAGCACTGTCGCCTCGCGCGACTCAACTTCGACAGCATCGCCGCGAATATCAAAATAGATTGGCCGCTCGGGGTTTGCCAGGCTGACGCGCGCGCTATCGGCGATTTGACGCACAACCGCATCGACCGTCGTCACACCGACATCTTCGCGACACAGCAGGTTATGGACGCCGGCGATCGCCTGAATGCGCGCCACGCTGTCGCGCAGCGCCTCAGCGCCCTTACCGCTCGGGTCGAGCCGCCGCTGTTGCATCGCCAGCAGCGCCGAGATCGTCTGTAAGTTGTTGCGCACGCGGTGGTGCATCTCCTGCAGCATGGCCGACTTAATCATGAGCGCGCGCTGACTTTCGTCGTACAGCCGGGCATTCTCAATCGCGATCGCCGCCTCATCGGCAAAAGTCGAGAGCAGCCGCACCTGTTCGTAATCGAAGTGCCGCGCCTCGATCGTGTACAGGCAAATGCCGCCGATAATCCGATTCTGCTGCACCTTCAGCGGCATACAGAAGAGTGAGTGAAAGCCCTCATCGGCCGCGACTTGCGCCAGATCGGGGAAGCGTGAGTCGCTGTAGGCATTCAACACCGCCAGCGGGCGCCCTTCGCGCACCGCCTGCTCTATGAAGCCCAGTACGCCATTCGACTGACCGCCGCCACGCGTCGCTGCCAGCTCCAGCCGATCATCCTCGCCAACGCGGAAGATATCGGCACGGTCGACCCGCGCCAGCTCAACCGCCTTGGCGACGATCATCTTCAACACTTCCTTGAGATCGAGTTGCTCGGCAATGCGCTTTGAAACTTGCTGGAGCGTCGTCAGCTCCTGCACCTTCTGATGCAGTTGATCGCCGGTCTGCTGATACAACTGAGCGTTGACAATGAAAAAGGCCAGCTCGCCGGCCACGGTCTCGATGAAATTGATCTCTTCAGGGGTAAAATCGCGCGGCCCGAACGTCTGTATCGTAATCACACCTTGCAGCTTGTCGGCGCCCACTTGGAAGCGCTCGGCGCTGAACAGCACGATCGGCACCGCCAGGATCGAGCGGAACGGCTCCTCGTCGAGCATTGGCTCGCGACGAAAACGCGGCTCGCGCTGGACATCGTCGACCGAGATCGGGCGGCCTTCTTTTGCGGCCACGCCGGTAACGCCATCGCCCATGGCGATGCGAATCTGGCCGATCGCCGCATTGTTCAGCCCGCGCGTGGCGCGGAGTGTCAGGTCGTCGCTGTTCTTGTCGTAGAGATAGACCGAGCAGACCTCCACGCCAATCACCTCGGCGACCGTCTCGACGACCATTTGCATGGATGTGTCGAGATCGAGGGTCGAGTTGGCGGCCGAGATCACCCGGTGCAAGCCGCTGAGTTCGGCCATGCGTCGCACGAGGTTGTTTTCCCATTCGCTGGTACGCTTTTCTTCGCGCGCCGCGCCAAAGGCCATCAACAGTTCCGCGAGCGCAACGCCTGGATCGAGCCCAAGCTGATCGGCCAGGCCCAACCCGAACTCAGCCAGCACTTCCGGCTCGCCATTCTGGTGATACCATAGCGAACCGAGCTGGCGCAAGAAGATCCGCTGGCGTTCGAGTGTGCGCTCGTTCGACAGTTGGTCCAACAACTCTGCGACTTGGGGCAACGATGCGCGCAATTCCTCGACCAACATCGGGAGGATTGCCGATTGGGCCGTAAACATAATGTTCATCCGGTAGTAACGTTCAAACGTTCAAACAGCTTGCCTTGAGCCTGTCGAAGGGTTCAACTGTTCCAACGTTCGGCTATTCTGTTGTCTTATATCTGGCCTTATTATATCAGGCTCTCCTGGCAACCGGCAACCTCACGTCGCCGGCAACCACATCACTGCATCCGCCCAGACGCTGCGCTGGCCATCTTCGGCGATATTGCTGGTCGAAACGGCCGGATGGTCATTTGGATCGAAATGATATGTCCCTAAATCGACCCAATCATTCGCAGCAATTGGCTCGTTAATCAACACCTCAGCCTCGCCACCGCTGTAGCGCACTCGGTAGCGCACGCGAGTCGCATCTTCCAGGCCACTGAGCGCATAGGGCACGTACACCAGCACGCGATAGCGCCCAGCAGCCGGCAGCGTGGGGCGCCAGACGGCGACAGACGGCAGAGTGAGCGGGCGCACATCCAGCGGGCCATTCGCATCGGCGCCACGGAGCGATGGCACGAACAGCGCCTCGCCACCATAGCCAACCGGCACGGTCTGCCAGCCGTCGCCTTCTTTTGCGAAGCCGGTCGAGTTTGCGTCGACCACCACGGCGTCGGGTGGCGGCGGCGCACAAGGTGAGGGCCGATCGGCCCACAGCCAAACGCTGACACTCCCGGCGGCGTTCTGCTGCCACGGGTCGGGCGCCGCGCCGCACCAGCCGTATGGATCGGTGTTGCGCCCAAGATATTGCACGCCAAAGTGCAGGTGCGGGCCATTTGCACAGCCGCTTTCGCCGATCATGCCAATCGGCTGGCCGCGCGCGACATGCTGGCCAAGCTCCGCATCAATCCGGCTCAGATGCCAGTAGAGCGTGCGGTAGCCATTGCCGTGATCGACGATCACCGCACGGGTGGCGCAGTTGTCGTCGGCATTACCGGCGAATACCACTTCGCCCGCGGCCGCGGCCAGAGCCAGATCGGGCGGCGCGGCGGCGTAATCCCAGCCGTCATGGCCATTATAGGAAAACGCGATATCGGTCTCGGTGCGGCCCCAATAGGTCGTCACACCGGCCAAGGCATTGCGTGTCAAAAACGGACCGCCGTGATCGAAGAATGATGTCACCGCCGCACGTTTTTCTAATGGCCAGGCGAGAAACGGCGCAGCCGGCGCGGGCCAATCGGTGGGCGGCGGGCGCGGATCGCCAAAGAGCCGGGTGTAGGTTTGCAAAAAACCCTGCAGCAGCGCCGGCAGGCGATCGGGCGAGGTCGTGGGGGCCAGCACGCGGGCAATGACATATTCGCTCATGCCCATGCCAGGCGGCGGCGGCGTGCTGGAGTTATCGGCATAGGTCAGCGGCACGTACTGCGGGTAGTCGCGCTTAGCCAGCAGAATCTGCTTTATCGCCCAGCGCACCTGCGCCTGCAGACCGCGTTTGTTGCCATTTTCGCCCTGATAGCCCAGCGCCCAGCCAACCTGGTCGGCTGAGGGGCTGGCGATCGAAAGCAGGCTGCTGCGCTGTTCTAACAATGCCAGAATAACCTTGGGATTAACACTATAGTAGCTCGTTTGCCCTACCAGCACTTCGGCGAAACTGTAGCGCCCTTCGCCAACCTGGAATTGGAGCCGTTTGAGCAGACTCGGCTGCGAATCGAGAAACGCCTGGATCTGCGGGCTGTAGAAGCCCGGCTCATAGGTGATGCGCCGATCGTCGAAGAACGCCGCCGGCACTGGCGGCACCGCAGTGTCCCGACCCACTGGATTCGGCCTGCCGGCTACAGTGGCCAGCTGCGCAGCCGCCGTTGGCGCATCCACGCCGCCGGCGCTGGTGGGTTGAAGTGCCGGCGTAGCCGCCAACGCCGCTTGGGTTGGCAGCGCGACCGGCGGGTTCGCCGAACGGCGCACGGCCCAGCCAATCGCAAGGAGTACAAGCGCCGCCGCGCCCGCCAGCAGCGCAAATCTGCGCCGCCGCGCGGCGATCGCCTGGCGACGACCACGATACCGATGGCGTGATGAGTAGTTCACGTTTGAATCCCTAAGCGAGCACCCGGCCAGTATACCGAAAGGATCCTAAATTCGCAAGCGATCAGCTGTTCGCACCACTTGCATATATAGAACACTTGTGCTATACTATGACCACGACGATACGAATACAGAATAAGGCTTGTAGAGCCGGAAAAGAGGCACGAGTATGTACCGGAAAGAAATCGTCTACAACCGCGAAACCCGCGACTACGCCATGTACCTCGACGGCGAATTAGTTGGCTTCGCCCGAACGTACCATGAGGCCGAAGTCACGCTCGACCAGCTTGTCTTCGAATTGATGAGCGGCCAGTATTTTCGCGAAGCAGCCTGAACGCGCGATCCGCACAATCAGAGCGACTGATTAGAGATATAAACGTCACCTACGTCTTGCTGTGAAAGGCGTAGGTGACATTGCGTCTACGACTCGAAAAGGCGTGGCTGTTTGATGCCGCTTGACCAGCGGATCTGCCACGGAGTGGCGAAAACGCAAACGGCCGCGCTGGCCCACGGCATCAACTGTCTAAACGCCAGGCCTTCAATGCGCGCTCCGGCTATCGCAGCTCGCCCTGAATCTCTCTGGCGCTGCGAATGAACCAATGTGTTACATTCCGAAAGCGCGCCTCGCGACCCAACAGCAACTGGCTGTTTGCGACGTCGGCCGGGCCAGTACTCTGATCGAGATCCAAGCCGGACAGCTGATTGATCGCGGCATAGATGTACAGTGGCTGATAGAGCATAATACTGGGCGCAAGCTCGACCCAGCGCCGCTGAAATGCCTCGTATGATGGCGATCTCGTCGCAATATCGCGGTCGCGGCGAGCGTTCTGCAGCAGCTCATCGATTTCGTCATCCTTCAATCCAGCGTAGTTATTACCGCTATCGGCCTTGGACGAATACCATAGCTCATACACATCGGGATCGGCACCCAGCCGCTGCAAACCATACAATGCCAGCGTAAAATCATGGTCATTCAAGCGCTGGCGCAGCGTGTCGCCATCGAGCGGCTGCACCTCAACCTTCACGCCAATCTGGCCCCACTGCCGCGCAATCTCATTTGCAACCGCGACACGATCGGGATCGTTGGCAGTAATCAGCGGCAGCCTCAGCGGCTGGCCATCGCGCGAGCGCATGCCATCGCTGCCAAGGGTATAACCAAGCGACGTCAACGTATCGGCGGCGCGTTGCGGGTTGGCAGCATACCAATCAGGATGTTCCACCGCCGCCCACCATCCTGGCAGAATCGGCGTGTCAAGCCGTGCCACCTGGCCCTCGAGAGTCCGCTTGATCAGCTCATCTTTATCAAGGCCCTCGGCCAACGCTCGACGCAGACCCTGATCGGTCAACGGCCCCTGGCGGAGGTTGAAACTCAACAGTACAGCGCTATCCAAGGGGATGGCATGGCGCACGACGCCGCGCGGCAGATTGAGCCCTTCGCCAGCGCCGACAAACCCAAGCCCTTGAATCTCGCCGCGGGCGAGCGCATTACGCGCGGTCTGAGTATTCGGGAAAAAGCGCAGTTCAATACTGTCGATAAACGGCCGGCCGCCGAAATAATGCGGGTTGGCGTTCAGAAGCGCATGATCGCCGGTTATCTCGGCAAGCTGGTAGGGGCCGGTGCCGATTGGCCTTTGATTGAATGGCGCACTGAGCCATCCCGCCGCCGACTGATCGCCCAACAGGTGCGCCGGTAAAATCGGGAAGGTTGCCAGGCTAAGGAATGGCGCAAACGGCGCGGCCAACTTGCAGCGAATACTGTGATCGCCGACTTTATCAATCAGCACATCGCGCCAGATAGCGCTAATGGTTGGATCGCCCGCAAAACCGCGGTTCTGGATGGCCCGTAGGGTGAACAGCGCATCGTCGACGGTGAGCGGGGTACCGTCGTGCCAGGTAACATCGGTGCGCAACGTAAAGGTGTAGACCTGGCCGGCGTCATCGACGTTCCAAGACTGCGCAAGCGCCGGCTCAGGCAAGCCATCGACGCCAATACGCATCAGGCCATCGAAGATCAACGCGCGCACATCCTCGGCCACGGGATCGCGCGCCGGGTCGCTCAGGAGCGGATTGAGGGAGCGAGGCGTGCCGGCCACACCCTCGATATACGCGCCGCCGGCGAGCGGCCGCGGCACGGCTGCATTGGTCACAGCCAAGTAGCCCATCAGCCCGAGTACAAGCGCCGAGCTAAGGACGGCAATCAGGATCTGCCAGCGGATGCGACGTGCCACGCGCGCTTAAACCAAGCCAGACCAACCGGACATGCCTGTTGGAGTGGTGACAGGCGTACCAAAGATCGGTAAACTCGAAATGAGCGCAAGCAGCAAGAAGGCGACCGCAAGCACGATCGTCGCCTGATGCAAGGTCTTCTCCAGGCCGCGCTTCGTGCGGTAGATCGAGCTGCTATCGCGGCTTTGTAGCCCGGCAGTGCGACCTTGGAGAATAACCAAGCCGATCAGCGTGAAACTGATAATAATCAGTGCAATGTAAAGCGCGGTTTCCAATGGGCCTCCTCGCAGGCGATTTCGTTCACGGCCGGGAATTATAGCATCGCTCGCGCGGCGGCGCAAGAATAAGAAGTAATCGGACGCGGACGAACGCGGACCAGTCTCTTCTTGTCTGCGTTTGTCCGCGGCCTTCCGCGTCCAATCCCGTGGCAAAAGTGAACGTTACCCCTCAGGCGGCGTTCGACAGTGGAGCGACCATGACCTGATTTTTGCCGTTGCGCTTGGCTTGGTATGCCGCGTCGTCGGCAATATCGAGGAGATCGCGCGGGCTTCTCGCGCCATGGTTGGGGTGAATCACCAGCCCAAAACTCGCCGAGATACGGACGCGCACCAGGCTATTGATCGTCAATTCCCGATCGAGCGCCGCGCGCAGCCGCTCGGCGATCGAGGTCACGACCTGCAAATCAACCACATCGGCCATCAACACGCCAAATTCCTCGCCACCATACCGAAAAATGCTATCATCCTCCCGCAATGTTTCCCATAGGATGCGAGTGACCTGCTGCAGCACGTGGTCGCCGGTGGTGTGGCCCAGCCGATCGTTGATCTGCTTAAAGTCATCGAGATCCAGCAGAATGAGCGCAAACCCTTTGCCTGTGTCTTCGCAAGCCGTCCAATATTCTTGCAGCGTATTATCGAACGCGCCGCGATTGTAGGCGCCGGTCAAAGCATCGCGAATGGCACGTTGATACAGCCGCGCATTCGCAATCATCACGGCTATGGTGCTGGCCACGGTCGTCAACAGGCGGAGGTCCTCGTCGAGGAAATCCGGGCCATCAGGCTGGTTGATCAACATCAGGGCACCTAAGGTCCGATTGGAATGTTTCAGCGGCACGCAGATCAGCTTACCAATGGCGTGCCCGGCCTCTTCCTCGGTAACAACTAGATCATCCGTTTCCTGTTGGTTGCGAATAAGCGCTAGCCCTTCCTGCACAACTTTGCCGGCGATCGTGCCATTCATTGGTACGCGTGGCGTCGCCGGCAGGCTTGCCTTGGTCATGGGCCCAAACGACATCACGAGATCGCCAGCGCGCTCGTCGAATAAAAAAATGCGACTTGACGTCGCCGCGAAGGTTGTGGCTGTAAGTGCTAAGACATCCTGGAGCAGCTGCGGCAGATCAAGCGTATTGCTGAGGCGCAAGCTGATCTCGTAGAGCAGGCGCGTCTCGGTCAGCCGCCGCAATCGCTGGACCGTTTGCACAAATGCCAATTCAAAAATCGCGAAATAGGCGCTATTTGCAACCAAGTTTTCCGCGCAATTCAATGTGCAGATTGCGCCGAGCACCTGATTATCATCGCGGAAAGTGATCCGAAAGACTGGGCAAGGCTGCAACAGATCTAGATGGCGCTGCGAGTCAGCCAACAGACGCGGATCGACTGTATGCAGCGCTTCGACGAACAACGGCGCAATATCTTGATCTTGCCCTTGCCTAGCGACGCTACTCAGGTGTTCGGAGCGCCCTTTCAAAATTCCAACCGTCGGCGTGTTCAACAGATCGGCAATCGTGCATACCGCCGCTTCTAGGGCGGCCTGCTCCGTTTCCGCCGCCAGCAGCGCACTCAAGCCGTTTTGCCAACACTCCGGTAATTCCGCACTCATGGCTCAATCCTTAGGCAAGAGCTATCGTCTTCTCAGTATCAAGATACGTATTCGTGAGACTGGGAGGTACGGATGTTTATGTCAAGCGACGCTCGAGGATCGGCATCTGCGTGGAATGGATGGCGCCGATCTGGCGAGACTAGTGTAAACGATCTAGCGTCTACGCATGCCCTTTTCGCAATCGAGGAGGCAACTGTGGAGAACATGCTCAACAGATATGTGTATAATAACCAATGTGCTATTAGAAGTCTACCCTACGTTAGTACCGTTTTTACAATGGCCGAGGTCACTTATGCCAGACACCCCACATGAACCATTCTGCCGAACGAATTTCACCGCCGCCGATCGTGCCCGTGAAGCCAATCGCGCAGTGTTGTATGGCGCCGTGCTGGCGGCGCAGCGCCCGGGCGTGAGACTGAAGCCCGCGATTGCCGACGCGGCCGACGCGCTCGTGCCGGCGGTGCGCGCCTTCCTGGAAGGCCGCGACGACGATCAGGCCGCTGATGCGCTGGCCTACGCGCGCGCCTGTGGCGCCGAGGCATTCTTGGTCGGGAAGCGCGCCGCCCGCACTCGCGTCTGAAACGCTCAATCGCGCGATATACAAACGCCCCGGCCTCATACCGGCCGGGGCGCTCGCAAACCTCAAAATCTACAATTCGGCCATGATTTTCGCAAAGGCCTCGCGCGTGGGCCGTAGCTTCGACTCTGGCAGCTGGGCCAGCGGCGTCTCCGAGATGCGCATCACTTCGGGCAGCGTCGCACGGTCCTCATTGAAATACAGCAAGCCGGTGATAAACTCTTGCTTCTCGCGCGCCTCTTCCAGCAGTTGCAGCGCGCGCCACTTACTGGTCGGGTCGTAGTCGCGCTCGAGTTTCTTCAGTTTGATCGTCGGGCCGTCGTGCATCTTGACGATCTGTGCGGTGCCTGGCTCGTAGTCCACACGGATCTCGTCGTACTCCTGGATAAACTCAATCTCCTGGATGCGCTCTTCATGCTCTTTGCCGTAGCCGTAGCTCTTGGTGGATTCGTCCTGGTTATTAAATGTCACACACGGGCTAATGATGTCGAGCACGGCGGTGCCCTTGAAGCTCATCGCGGCCTTGAGCAACTCGCGCACCTGCTTGGCGTCGCCGGCGAATGAGCGCGCCACGAAACCACAGTCGGCCACCAGCGCCTCGAGGCACACGTCGATCGGCGGCAACTCATTGATTCCGGCATACTTCAGCTTCTGACCTTTATCGGCGGTGGCCGAGAACTGCCCTTTGGTCAAACCATACACGCCATTATTTTCCACGATGTAAACCATCGGGACATTCCGGCGCATCATATGCTTGAACTGGCCCACGCCAATGCTGCCGGTATCGCCGTCGCCGCTCACGCCGATAGCCAGCACCGAGCGATTCGCCAAAATCGCGCCGGTAGCAACCGAGGGCATGCGGCCATGCAGCGTATTGAAGCCATGCGAGCGGTTCAAGAAATACGCCGGCGTTTTGCTGGAACAACCGATCCCGCTCACTTTGATAATCTGGTTCGGCTGGAGCGACAGATCGTACGCCGCGGCGATGATCTGGCTGGTAATCGAGTTATGCCCACAGCCCTGGCACAGCGTCGATTCGCCGCCACGATACTCCTGCTGAGTCAGGCCGATCCGGTTGACATTTGCCGGCTTGCCGTTGGTTGGCTTTGTATCGATGGTCATCTTTATATCTCCTCGTCCGTTGTCTGTTGTCCGTCGTCCGTTGCAATTGACCACGGACAACAGACAACCGGCCACAGACAAATCAGTGCTCCTGCTCCAAAATCGACTCGAACACAAATCGGGCGCTGAGCGGCAGGCCATTGCAGTTCCGCACCGAGCGCAGTTTCGTCGCGTACTCTGGCATATGCAACTGAATCAGCTGGTGCATCTGGCCATCCTGATTCAGCTCTACGACGTACACGCGGTCGTACTTCGCCACGAAGGCGCGCGTCGCCTCGCCCAGCGGCAAGGCGCGTAGCCGTAGGTAACTGGTCTCCACGCTGTGCGTGCGTAGCCGGTCGCGGCCCTCTTGAACGCCGCTATCGGCTGAGCCATAGGCGATGATGCCGATCGTGGCGCCATCAACCTCGTCGGCCACCGGCGCCGGCACCAGCGTGCGCGCGGTGTTGTGCTTGCGGGTCAAGCGATCGAGGTTGTTCTGCCAGTCGGCCGGCCGCTCGCTGTAGATGCCAAACTCATTATGTCCGGTCCCGCGCGTCAGGTAGGCCGCGCGTGCATTCGGATTGCCAGGCAGCGTGCGGTAGGGAATGCCGTCGCCGTCGATATCCATGTAGCGGCCCCACTCTTCGAACTGCTTGAGCTGCTCGGCGTCGAGCACCTTGCCGCGATCCAGCGGCTCAGCCGGGTATTCGAATGGATCGGTCATCCAGTTATTCATACCCAGGTCGAGGTCGCTGAGCACAAATACGGGCGTCTGCAAGCGCTCGGCCAGGTCGAACGCTTTATAGCCAAACTCGAAGCACTCTTGCATGTTGCCCGGCAGCAAACAAATGTGGCGCGTATCGCCATGGCCCAGATAGTAGGTCTTCAGCACATCGCCCTGCGAGACGCGGGTTGGCAGGCCGGTGCTGGGGCCCATACGCTGGATATCCCAGATCACCGCCGGCACCTCGGCAAAGTAGGCCATGCCGGCAAACTCGGTCATCAGCGAAATGCCCGGGCCCGAGGTCGCCGTCATTGCGCGCGCGCCGGCCCAGCCCGCGCCGACGACCATGCCGATCGCGGCTAGCTCGTCTTCGGCCTGAACAATCGCGTAAGTTGGCGCGCCAGTCTCGGGGTCGAGCCGCAGCTGCGGCGCATACTCGTTGATCGCGTCGACCAGGCTGGTGGAAGGAGTGATCGGATACCACGCGACGACCGAGACGCCGCCAACCAGCGCGCCGAGCCCCGCGGCCGAGTTACCATCGATCAAGATCTTGCCGTCGGTCAAGCTGATGCGCTCGACACGGTATGGATCGGTCTTGGTGAGGTTCTCGTGCACCCAGCCGCGCGCCGCCTCGACCATGCTGAGATTGAGCTTCACCGCCGAGGCCTTGCCCTTGAAGTGATAGTTCAACGCGGCGACGATCTCATCCATGTCGATCGCGAGCAGTTCGATCAGCGCGCCCACATAGGCCATGTTTGCGACATAATCCTTGAGCTTGGGCGGCGGGGCCACCTGTTTGAGCAGATCTTTCAGCGGAATGGGGTAGTAGGTCACATCGGCACGCTGATTAGCGAACTTCAGATCGTTGGGATAAACACAAACGCCACCAGACGGCAGCGCCGCCAAATCCTCGTCAGCAGTCTTAGGGTTAAATGCGACCAAGATTTCCGTGCCCTCACGCCGGGCAACATAGCCCTGTTTGCTAATACGAATGGTATACCAGGTCGGCAGGCCGGCAATATTCGAAGGAAAAAGGTTTTTGCCACTGACCGGGATGCCCATTTTGAAGACCGCGCGGATCAGCGTGTTGTTGGCGGTCTGACTGCCAGATCCATTGACGGTGGCCGCCACAATCGCGAAATCGTTGACGATCGGTGGCCGGTTCAGTGGATCTGTTTCCGACGAGCTTACCTGAATGTCTATAAGACTCATGATTCCTGACTCCACGAATACGAATCAATTGAGGGTTCCGATTAGCGACGGTCAATCGACCGACCAGCACCTCGAGACCCTCTACCTGCTGGCCGCCATGGCCTTTGTACTATACTAATATAACGCCTCAACAGATCACAAAGGTGCGCCGAAATGCACACACAACGCTTATTATATCACTTTTGCTCCACCGGCACACGATCGCCGGCACGATAGATCGCCCGCCGGCCGTCGCCATCAAAGACCGACACTGTCTGGCGGCCCAGCACGCGCCAGCTTGCCGCCTCGCCGTCGAAGACCGCGCGCACCAGCGCGGTATCCTCGTCGACACCGATCAGCACCGCATTCTCAGGCGCGCTAGCCACGATCGCGCGGAACATCTCCTGGCCGGCGAAATCGGCCACCCGATCGAAGTGCGGCATCACCGCAATCCCCGGCACCACACCCATGGCCGGCACCCAGCGCGGCGCCGCGCCGCCGATCACCGAGCGAATGCTGAGCGTATAGCTGCCGAGCATCATCGCGCCGGCGCTGCACCCGGCCAACACCGCGCCATGGCAATAACCGGAATAGATCGCTTGCCATGCCGGCGTATCACGCAGCGTTTCGATCAGATGTTCGGGATTGCCGCCGGAGAAATAATACAGATCGGCGCCGCTGAGCGCCGCGACCACCTGCTGATGCTGCGCATCGGCAAGGTTGATCAGCGCGACCGGGGTGACGTCGGCACCCAGGGCGCCGAAGTGCTCGACGCCCATCGTGTTCCAGCGCTCGGGCATGCCCAGCTCCAGCCCGCTCGCGGTTGGCAACAGCGCGACGCGCGCTGGCGAAGCGCCCAGCGTGCCCAGCAGAAAGCGATCGATCTCGCTCATCTGCGGCAAATATTCGCCCGAGCCAACCAGCGCGATTGCGCCCGGCCTTGTGCGGGTTGCAGTATGCATTGCCTCTTTCAGTTATGCCACAGAGACCACAGAGGCCACCGAGCGAGATAATGACTTCAAGAAATAAAATGTGATCTCTGTGATCCCTGTGGCTGAATCTTGTTACTCCGCCGCCGCGAGCGCGCCCATTGGGTCCCAAGGCGGCAACACGATCGGGTCGGTCTCGAGCAGCGGCAGCAGCTCAGCGGGGATGAAACGCTTGTCGACGACTACTTCATACATATACGCGTCGAACCACCCGTCGCTCATTATCAGGTAGCCCTTGTCGCCGATCTTATCGCCCCAGCTATTCTCGACGCGCCACTTGCGCGGTGTGCCGTCGTCGGCCAGATCCACGCCGGTGAACACCATGGCATGAGTCATCAGGCTATGGCCGTAATCGACGCGCTCGGCTTTATCGGCCTTGAACTCGAAGCCATACACCGATGAATAATCGTACAGGTCGAGGTCGAGAATGCCCAGCTCGCGCTCAAGCATCTTGCCGACATCACAGCCAAACCAGACCGGGCGCTCGTTTTTCAGCATCTCGATCGCCGCGTGCTTAAAGACCGATATGTCGACATTCAGATAGCGCACGATATGACCTTCGACGACATTGCCAAGATGCTGAATCGTATAGAGTTTATTCAGCGGTTTATCTGCGGTTGGGCAATGAATCAGGCAGGCCATCGAGTCGAGATCGTAGTCGACATAGCGCCGGTAGAACTCCTGCGGCGTCAGCTCGCCATCGCGATGAAATTGGTTATCTTTGTCGCGCCATTGCCAGCTGAATGTCCGCGGCGGCTCGCCCAGATGCACGCACAGCATGCGGTAAAAATTGCCCAACATGGTCGTTTTGCGATCGCACAGCGTCTGCTGATCCATGCCGGCCACATGCATGCGGCGCAGCTCGGCGGCATTTTCGCGCAGGAGCGTGGTCATCAGATGAGTCATCGCGCCGGTGTTGCCGCTGCTCTCGGTCTCGGGCATCACCGACTTCGGCGCTACACCATACTTGCCAATCAAATTGACGAACATATCCCACTGGCCGCCGTCCTGCAGTGGATTCTGCATCAGAAACATGATCAGGCGTCCATCGGTCGGCTCGTCGAGCGTCGCCAGGATCGTTTCCAGAAAGTAGTTGGCCTTCTCCAATTTATCCCAGAACAGCAGGTAGTTCTGCGACAACTCGAACGTATCGATATTCAAGCGCTCCATCGCCACAACCCGAAACAGGTTGAGACCGGCGAACAACCAGCAGCGCCCGCTGTTATTCTGTGCGGTTGCCGGGTTGCTCTTGAGCAACTGTGAGTAGGTATGATCGCTGTTCGTCACGACCGCGCGATTCAGTGCGACCGCACGGACCGGATTTTTCGTCACCGCATTGAGCGCCAGGCGCGCCTGCGGATCACGACAAAATGTTTCCTGGAAGGCTGCGATCTGCTCGTGGCTGATGCTCTGAGCTGGCATATATAGGTCTCCTCCTTCTGTGATAAGCTGACTGACAAGATGACAAGATGAACCGTCATCTTATCATCTTGTCATCTTGTCAATGATGAACGTGCATATGCTCATGGTCGTGATCGGCCCAGTGCTGGTGCCGGTGGTTATGCGCCGTTCCTGGCGGCGGCAGTTCCTCGGCCGCATGGGTATGGGCGCCCAGGTGGTGTGGGTGATCGTGACCAAACCAGCGCGCGCTCGGCACAAAGTTCGCCACCAATAGGCTCTGGCCATGGTGCCAGCGGCGTTTATAGATATCGAAATTCTTCTTACTCTTGGTCGCGCGCTCGTCCTCGGTCAGGCTGTACCACTCACGGTGGGGATGCTTCTCAATGACCGCGGCGACTACCGGCACGGCGACGACGCGATAGCCGGAGGTCTTGAACATAAAGCTTTCATACACGTCGAGCAGCCGGTAGAAGCGGAACTTTTCTTCAAACCAGCCAATTTCGGGCAATAGCGCGCGGCGAAACGCCATCATATAGCCTTCAATTGCATCGACATCTGGCCCCGTGTGTTCGCTGAACTCCTTCAGGTCGTCAGTCACCAGGCCATACGGTCCAACGACGCCGATCTGCTCGTCGGCCAGCGCGCGCTCCAACGGCGCCCAGATATCGCCGCACAGCTCGATCGAGGTATCGAGTAGCACGACGACACGGCCGCGGCTCGCGCGCATGGTCGCGTTGCGCCCGGCGGCAAAGCCCATATTGTGATCGGTGAACAGCACCTGGAGCGGAATGGTGGCGCCGTGCGCGTCGCGCAGGCCGCCACGCGCGAGCTGCTGCAAGTAGCCGATTGTGTCATCGGTCGATCCGTTGTCGAGGATCACAAGCTCGAGCTTGCGCCCGCCCGCATGCCGCGCGACGCTCTCGACACAACGCTGTAGGTCGGCGCGGCTATCGTGCGCCAATAGATTGATCGAGAACTCATAGAGATCCGGCGCGGATATCCTGTTCGGCACATCGGTCGAGCGCGAGATGCTGCCGAACTCCTCTTCGGCGCTGCACGCCTCGGCCACCGGGCCGCCGGGCGTGTCGCGGATGGTGTAGCCCGCAGCGCGGATCTGCGCGCGCAATTCGTCGGCCTCGGTATAGCGGCGTTCGCGCCGCAGATGCTCGCGCTGCTGCACCAGCGCCGTCACTAACTCGGGTTCGACGACTGACCACTGACCACCGACCACAGCCGCCGTCGACTCGGTCGCAGGTCGTTGGTCGCCTGCCCTGAGTGTAGTCGCAGGGTCGGTCGTCTGATGCAGCCATTCCCCTAGCCCTAACCCCAGCACCTCGTCAAAATCGAGCAGCAGCGCCAGTTTGAGCGCTGGAGCGGTATCGGAGCCGCGCCGCAGCATGTTCCACACCACCGCGAGCGCCTGCGGCAGGTTCAAATTATTCTCGAGCGCAGCCATGAACTGCTGATGCCAGGGAGTGTCGCGCAACTGTTGGCCGGAAAAGGCCTCACCCTCCGTCCGGCTTGACTGCGCCACAGCTAAGCGGATCACATGCCCACGCAGCCGGTGCAGCGCCGTTTGCGCGGCCCGCAGCGCCGAGAAGGTGAAATTCAGCCGGCTGCGATAATGCACAGTCGCGAAAAGTAATCGAAGCGCCATTGGCTCAAAGCCGCGCGCCTCGATGTCGGAGCGAGTATAGGCGTTGCCGGTCGACTTGGCCATTTTTTGACCATCGGCCAGCAGGTGCTGCGCATGCAGCCAATAGTTGACATAGCGCTTGCCGGTATATCCCTCGCTCTGGGCAATCTCGTCCTCGTGGTGGGGAAAAATATTGTCGACGCCGCCGGTATGAATATCGAACTGCTCGCCAAGATGCTTGATCGCCATGGCGCTGCACTCGATATGCCAGCCGGGGAAACCGCGGCCCCACGGGCTTTCCCAGGCCATCTCACGGCCCGGCTCAGCCTCCTTCCACAGCGGAAAATCCTCGGGGTTGCGGCGATTGGTATCTACAGCATCGCGGGCGCCGGCCAGCATTTGTGGCAGCAAATTGCCCGAAAGCTTGCCATAGCCCGCAAAACGACGCACCTCGAAGAAGACGTTGCCGCCGACCGCATACGCCAGCTCCTTACGCTGGAGACCCTGGATAATCTCAAGCATCTCAGGGATATGCTCGGTTGCCTTAGGAAACAGATGCGCCGGCAAGATATTCAGCGCGGCCTCGTCGTCGTGAAACGCGGCGGTATAAAAGGCCGCGATTTCGGCCGAACTCTTCCCTTCCTTGCGCGCCTGGGCAATCAGCTTATCCTCGCCGCGGTCGAGCATCTCCACACGCATATGGCCCACGTCGGTGATATTCTTGACATGGCGTACCTCGAACCCCTGATACGTCAGCGTGCGGCGCAACCAATCGGCCATCAGGAACGTTCGCAGATTGCCGATGTGGATATAGCGATACACGGTTGGCCCACAGCTGTAGATTTTAACCTGACCCGGCTCGATCGGCTCAAACGGCTCGACCCGGCGCGTAAGCGTATTGTACAGCTTCATCATCAAAAACCTCCAAGGAAACCGCCGCCGAGAGAAGCGCGGAGGAATTGGAGCGCGGCGCATGGATGTAATCCACGTTTACAAGCGCGCCGCCAGTGATTGCATTTCATGCAGATTTAACGCTTCCTATTAGACTTGTAATTCCTCCATTGCCCCGCCACGCCGCGCCGAGCGGCCGGCGGCCTCGAGCACCGCTACGACGCGCGCCGACGATGCGGCGCTGACCGCCAGCGGCTCACCGGTGAGCAGATAATCGGCGAGATTGAAGTGATACGGATGCTGCACGCGCTCGGGCAGCGCCAACTGCTGCTCGACCATGCGCCCGGACGCATGCCGGCGCCGCAGCGCCAAATGCGGTATCGTCTCGGTGGTGGGTATTTCTTCTTCACGCAAGAAATACAGCGGGTCGGACTCACGCACCGTAACCACGTTCCAATGGCCGATAATCGCGCCCTCGGTGCCCAGCAGGTACCACTTTGGCTTACGCAGCGCAGCGATATCGGAATATAAGAACTCCGCCTCCTGGCCGCCTTCAAAGCGCACCTGCACCCGCGCCTGATCGGCATTGGTCACATCGTGCCATACGCGCTTATGCTCGGTACTGACCACCGAGGCAGTCGGGCCCGAAAACAGATTCAGCACCCAATCGAGATAATGCGCGCCCCAATCGTACAGCGTGCCGCCAGAGATTGGCTCGTGCGAATGCCAGAATTGGCAGGGATGGCTGTAATCGCCGATGAAGAGCTCAAGATGAAACGGATCGCCGATCAGACCCTCGTGCAGCGCCTGGCGAATTGCCAGGAAATCGACATCCCAACGCCGATTTTGATGGCAACTGAGCAGCCGGCCGTAGCGCTCGGCCGTCTCGATCATCGTCTCGGCCTCGGCTTGGGTAAAGCAGAGTGGTTTCTCGCAAACGACATGCTTACCCTCGCGCAGCAGCATCGTCGCCAGCTCGGCATGGGTATTCGGCGGCGTCGCGACGATCACCACGTCGACTTCTGGATCACGCGCCAGCTCGTGCGCCGATTGGTAGGTGCGCAGGCCGGGGAAATCGGCGCGCGCCTGTGCCAGCCGCCGCAGATCGAGGTCGCAGATCGCCCGCAATTCCATACCAGCCACCGACTGTGTCGCCGCGCCATGGAGTTGCGCGATTGGGCCATAGCCGATCACGGCAACGCCCAGCGGCGCCGGCTCCACGATCTGCGCCAGGTGCAGCACCATACGGTAGAGCAGCTGCTGGACGAATCGATCGCCAAACGCGCGCAGCGATACACAGCCCACGCGACCATCGCCATGTCGGCGAACCAGCGCTACTGGTATGCGGCGCATGTGCCAGCCGGCGTGTATGATGGGCTGAACATCATTGTGCAGCGCTTCGAGCGGCAAAAACGTGTCGCGCAGATAGCGCGACGAGGGCAACCGGCGCGCGATTGGATGCTCGGCGTCGGCAAAGCTCAGCAGCAGCTCGCTCATGGGGCCGGATGGCCCAAGGCGTGCGCCAAACAGCGGCGGCAGTGGATCGGTGGCGCGTGCCAACGCCAGGCAGCCGCCGCCGCGATCGACATAAACTGCCAGGCGCTGCAGATCATCGGCCGTGAGGCACACCGGGTCGTCGATCACGACCACATGATACGCACCAAGATGATCGGGCAGCTGCGACTGCGAACGCAACTGCAAATTAATCGATTGGGTGGAGCGCAGGTATTCCCAAAGCGGCTCCGTATGCAACGTGTCCTCGCCGACCAGCCCCAAGACCTCAACACGTGTCTCCGATAGCATAGGAGCGGCTCTCCCTCCAAAGATGCTGCACTCGGTGTTATGGTTATTGTAACACGTCACCGCCGCTGTTTGTCATCCAAATTGCGATCAGCTGGAGTGCGCTGGCGAATTCACTTAGGGACTTTAATAAGTGTACGTCGTGCCAGCAGGGATTGGATGACTGAGAGGATTTGAGGAGCAAAAACAGCCGCGATGCAACTGAGATTCAACATTACACGACATGGTGCAAGGCCAACGTTCAGTTGCCTGGCGGCTGCTCAGCACGGCGATGGCTGAAGCGCTAATCGCCCATGCTACTGTAAAACTCGACTCGCTGCTGATCCAAAATCTGGTGCAGCTTCGCAGAATCGATGCAATGATTGCGTAGAAGTAAGTTCCCCAGCGCAATCCGCTTCCCGACCATGCGCAGTCGCATTTGCTCTTCGAGCACGGTTTCGAGCTGCATCGACGTGATCAGTCCCTCGACCAGAAGATACTCGCCAAGGAATCGCGGAACGGCCGCACCGCCACTGTTGATCTTCTCATGAATCTGCTCAACCAACGCATGAGCTAATGTGTTGGGAGAAACCCAGCCTTTTTGAAGCAAAAGATCGCCCAGCTGCACAAAATCACCGCGCTGCTTGAGCCAGCGCTGTTCATACAGCGCCACGTGCAACTGGTCCGCCGTGATGCATTGGCGCTCAAGCAGGTATGTACCGATCTGGCGCGGACCAGCGGGTTGCTCGCGCAACACTGGAGCTTGCACTGTCGAGAGAAGCTGCTGGAGCCGTAATCGTTCCAGGCCATCGCGCGCGGTCTTATTCTGCGGATCGAGCGATAAGACGCGCTCAAAGCACTCGCGCTGTCGTGGCGCATCATCGATCAACTTGCTCAACCACAGCCAGGCATCAACTGATCGCGGATCATGTAACAAGGCTGTACGTACCATTTGGAAGGCGACCTTACGATCGCCATGGTAAAAGGCTTGTTCTGCGGCGTTGACATGAGTCGATGCTGATGTGCCGTGTTGCATAAACGCCTCCATTGAGTTCTCAGGGTCTACCATACAATCGGTTCCACCAAGATCGATATGATCCATGGAGTACACTTTATATTAAGGCAGTAACCGAATGATAACCATCCTCAATCGCATTACGATCGTCTATCGGAAATGTTACAATAGGCGCTATGAACATTGTTTCGCTTGAATCAATTGGAAAACAATTCGCCGATCGACCGTTGTTCGAGCATGTCACACTTGGCATCGAGGCCGGCGAACACGTGGGGCTCGTCGGGGTGAACGGCAGCGGCAAGACTACGCTGATGCGGATTCTGGCTGGCGCCGAGCAGCCCGACACCGGCCGCCTGAGCATGATGCGCGGGCTGCGTGTGAGCTACCTGCCCCAAAACCCACAGCTCGACCCAGACCTAACGGTGATCGAGCAGATCTTTCGCGGCGATATGCCTGAAATCGGCCTGCTGCGCGCGTATGAGCAGGCCGCGGCCGATCTGGCCGCCACGCCTGGCAGCCAGCAGCTCCAAGACGCCGTGGCCGATCTGGTAACGCAGATGGATTTGACCGGCGCGTGGGCACTGGAAAACGACGCGCGCACGATACTCAGCAAACTGGGTATCGACGATCTTACGGCGCGAGTCGGCGATCTGTCCGGCGGCCAGCGCAAACGCGTCGCGATGGCCAGCACCTTGATCGTGCCGGCCGACCTGCTCATCCTCGACGAGCCTACCAATCATATCGATATCGAAACGGTCGCCTGGCTCGAGAGTTTTCTTACACGCTCGACTGCGGCGCTGCTGTTGGTGACGCACGACCGCTATTTCCTCGATCGGGTCGTCAACCGAATTATTGAAATCGAGCGCGGCAAGCTCTACAGCTACCCAGCCAACTACAGCACGTTTCTGGAACTGAAAGCCGAGCGCGCCGATCGCTTCACCGCCGACGAGTTGCGCCGCCAAACAATCTTGCGCAAAGAGCTGGCCTGGCTGCGCCGGGGCGCGCAGGCGCGCACCACCAAGCAGCAAGCGCGGATCGACCGCATCGCCGCGCTCCAATCCAACGCACCCGATGCGCCGCAGGGAGCGCTGCAGATCTCGGTCGAGTCGCGGCGGATCGGCAAGCGTGCGATCGAGCTCCAATCGGTCGGCAAGCGCTACGGCGAGCGAACGCTGGTGCGCAATCTCACGCTGAGCATCGCGCCGCGCGACCGGCTGGGGATCATCGGCCCGAACGGCAGCGGCAAGACCACACTGCTCAACATGATCGCCAGGCGGGTGGCCCCCGACAGCGGCAGGATCGTCGTGGGCGAGACCGTGCACCTGGCCTACTACGACCAGGAGAGCGCCGGCCTGGACGAAGCGCAGCGTGTGATCGACTATATCAAGCAAGGCGCCGAGCTGATTCGCACCGGCGAGGGCGCCACGATCACCGCCGCGCAGATGCTGGAGCGTTTTCTGTTTGCGCCAGCGGCGCACTATACGCCGATTGCCAAGCTCTCGGGCGGCGAACGGCGGCGCCTATACCTGCTGCGCAAGCTCATGGCGGCACCAAACGTGCTGCTACTCGACGAGCCGACCAACGACCTCGACATCCAAACGCTGGGGGTGCTGGAAGATTACCTGGACGACTTCGCCGGCGCGCTGCTGGTGGTATCGCACGATCGCTACTTCCTCGACCGCACGGCCGAGCGCCTGCTCGCATTTGAGGGCGATGGCCGCGTGGCCGAGTACCCCGGCAACTACAGCGCCTATGCCGAGACGCGTTTGAATGTTGAACGTTCGAACGTTGCAGGTTCGGCGGTCGCACGCGCCGAGCAAAAACGTTCCAACGTTGAACGTTCGAACGTTCCATCGCCAAAGCCGCGCAAACTGAGCTTCAAGGAGGCGCGTGAATTGCAGGAGCTTGAGAACAAGATCGCCGGGTTGGAAAGCGCGCAGGCCGAGCTGGAGGCGCAGATCAACGCCGCGGGGAGCGACTATCAGGCGTTCATCCGGCTCACCGGCGAACTGGAGCACGCCAGCGCGGCGCTGGAGGCGGCGTTCGAGCGTTGGAGTGAGCTGGCCGAGATTGCGGAGGGTGGCGGGTAGCATAACCTTCAACTATAATGATAGCGAGATTTTCCGCGTCCAGCAGCAAAAGGACGCAAAAAATGGAGGAAGCAATGGCGATTGAAATCGCGATCAAAACGACAGTTCTTCCTGGCGGTAAGATCGAAGTGAGCGTACCGGAACTTATTGCAGGACAACAAGCCACAGTCATCGTCAAAATCGACAGCGCGCAATCAGAAAAACTCACGATTGACGAGCATCTTGCTCGTGCTAATTACCATGGAGGGGCATTATTCAAAACAGCAGAAGAAGTGGATGCCTATATCCGCGAGGAGCGCGACGCTTGGGAACGCTAGTGTTGCCGAAGAGTTGTACTCTATTTGTCACTAACGATCCAGTGTTCCGCCGTATACCTACTCTAACGGTCACAATTCTGAGCGAAATTGCGGCTTCGCCCTAGCAGGCACAATGATCCTTCATTCCATAAATGTAGCGCAATGATCAAACAGGATGAACTGATTCAGAATCGTTACCGCATCGTGCGCCTGCTCGGCAGCGGCGGCTTTGGCGCGGTGTACCTGGCTGAAGATGTGCGGCTCGGGCGCGCGGTGGCGATCAAAGAAATGGATGTTGCCCGGCTAGGCCCCGACGAGCGCCCGATCGCCGAACAGCTTTTCGAGCGCGAGGCTCGCATGCTGGCATCGCTCGATCACCCCGGCTTGACGCGGGTATGGGATTATTTTCAGATCGAGCAACGCGCGTTCCTGGTGATGGAATATGTACCCGGCCAGACTCTGCGCGAGCTGCTGATCAAGCGCGGCGGACCGCTCGACGAGCCATTCGTGATCGAGTGCGCGATCCAGCTTTGCGCAGTGCTGCACTATTTGCATACGCGCCGGCCGCAAGTGATTTTCCGCGACCTCAAGCCCGCCAATGTGATGGTCGTCGAGCAGGCGCCTGAGGCGAGCCCGGCCGACCCGCCGCAGGAGCCGGCGTTCCGGCTGATTGACTTTGGGATCGCCCGGCTGTTCAAGCCCGAGCAGGCCGGCGACACGCTGATTATCGGCACACCCGGCTATGCCCCGCCCGAACAGTATGGCCATGGCCAGACCGATCAACGCAGCGATATCTATAGCCTGGGCGCAACACTGCATCAACTGCTCAGCGGGCAGGCGCCCGGCAGCGTGCCGCCACCGCCGTTGAGCAGCGTGAATCCGGCAGTCGCACCGGCGCTGGCCCGCACAATTAGCCGCGCCACCGCACTGGACCCAGCCAATCGATATCAGAACGTTGAGGAACTGCGCCAGGATTTGCTTGCGATCAAACGCACACCGCCACCGATCGGCCCAAGACCCGAGGCTGCGCGTCGGCCGAGCGCGCCAAAACCGCCATATGTCGCGGCAGCCAAAAACACCACCCAGCTGCCGGCGCCAACACGCGCGCCCGCCCCACCAAAGCAATCATCGTCGATGCCCATGATCATGATCGTATTGCTCATCCTTGCAGTTGTAGGGGTTGGCACGGTTGCTCTACGAGCATTCAGCCGGCTTGCGGGCGGCGACACGAGCGCGCCCAGCCCAGTACCGACGGTGCCGCCAGCGGCCCAAGAGTGGCTGCTGCCCGGAGCGACCGGCAAGATTGCGTTTGGTCAGCGCACGCAGGGCGGATTCGACATCTGGGTCGCGACGCTTGACGGCCAGCCGCCCAGAAAGATCACCAACGATCGGCTCAGCTATAGCCCGGCTTGGACGACCGACGGCGCGCGCATCGGCCTGACACGCGAGCGCGACATCTACATCGGCACGCCGGACAACCCGCTGGTCGAGCGGCTTGACCTGGCCGGCAGGGCGGCGCGCTATCCAGTCTGGTCGCCGGATGGTCGCAGGCTTGCCATGGCGACGAGCAACGATGGAGAGCGATCCTGGCAATTGACGATCGTCGACCTCGATAGCCGCCAGATCTCCTTCCCACCAGGACCCCAAAACATTGGCGGGATCGCGTGGGCGCCGGGGCGGCTGATCGCGTTCGCGGCCCAGCCTGCGCCCGACCAGCCGCAGGACATTTTTGTGCTCGACGAGAGCGGTATCGCACGCAACATCACCGACACGCCCGAGATCGAGGAAGATCTGCCGGGCTGGGCGCCCAATGGCCGGCAGCTGGCTTTCGCCGCCAGCCCAACCGGCACCGACAACCTGGGGCAGCGCCAGATCTATGCGATGAATGCCAACGGCAGCGGCCGGATTCAGCTGACATCGGGCCCTGGCCCACATACGAACCCGGTCTGGTCGCCGGACGGTAAATGGATCGCCTACCTCGCACAAGAGAACAGCCCGGATTGGCAGGTATGGGCGATGCGCGCCAATGGCAGCGAGCCGCGCGTGCTGACGTTCGGCGCCGCCCGCAAGTTCTATCTCTCCTGGGCAAAATAGTCTTTTATCAGCACTAGTACGTTGATGCCGCGTCGATGTGATTCATAGCCTGCGGCAGCATGGTACTTTCCTATATTATGTCGTTTCTCGTTTTTTTCGCTCTGCGAGCGAAAAAAACGAGAAACGATTAGAAAATAAAGTACCGCTCTGCCGAAGGCAAATCCGCAGCGAACGCAGGTTACGAGTAGCTTGCACGCAAGCTGAAGTTAAAGTTCCCTTAATATCTGATAAACACATGATAAAACTATGATATAATCGCGCCGTTGCCACATGAGAGCAACATTTTCGTTTGGACATGGTTTAGATGCACGTGAACGCTTGAGACTTGCCATTACCCAGTTGTAAGGCCTGCTCAAACGCCATCCGTGGTTCGCCGGCGATTGGATTGCACCTGCGCCAGCCACCTAAACGATGTCGTTAGAGGAAAAGTGTATATGAGAGGATGGGTGCACCTTGTATGTGCCGGATGGCTAGCCTGGTTGCTGGCGCTCTTTAGTCTCACCGCCCCACCGCTGACAGCTCTCGCAGGACCTGCTTCGGCACCACCGCCACCGTCGACTTTTGACGAGTACCAATACGTCGACGTTGGTGACGACGGTTCGCTGACGCTTCGATCAGATGCACCGCCGGCGCCGGCAATCTATGGAACATACAAACACTTCGGCCTCGCAATTCCCCGCAAACAACTCTTCACCACTCCCTTCCAGCGCATTCAGATCACATACAACACGCAGACGCCAACTGGCAGCGCCGTGCGGATTGATCTGCGCGCCAGCGCCGACGGCGTGCGTTGGAGCGCATGGGAGATCGACTTGGCCAGCGGGATGCATACGACCTTTACCAAGCCCATGTTCTTCGCGCAATACCGCGCGACGCTGCTGAGCAATGGGCGCCGCCAGCCGTTCGTTCGCGATCTTCAGCTGGCACCGCAGCGCGGCAAGGCAATGTTCAACATCATGAGCGACGACCAGCCGATCGCGCCGACCTGGAAACTGCGTGCAACGCGCGAGGGGCTGGTGGGCCGCCATACTGCGAACGGTCACAAGATCAAGCGACATGATCACTTTGTCTCGTTACCATCCTGGCGCGCGCTCTCGCCCGACGGCACAACCGATTACCAGGTGCGGATCACCTACAACGGCCGCAGCTCGGTCGCGCCGGTGTACGATGTCGGCCCGTGGAATATTCACGACAACTACTGGGACGAACAGCGCGAGAAGTTCGCCGATCTGCCGCGCGGCTGGCCGGAGGATCACGCGGCTTACTTCGATAAATACAACGGCGGCCGGTCCGAAAAGGGCAAGGTACGCTTCCCAACCGCGATCGATATCGGCGATGGCGTCTGGTGGGATGATCTGGGCATCAAAGGCGACCAGGCCACCGTGGAGATCACCTTCCTCTGGCTTGGCAAAGATCCACTTCAGCCAGCGCCAGCCGAGGCGCCGCCGCCCGCTCCTGTGCCACCGCCCCCTGCCGCGCCTGCGCCACCTGCACCACCTCCTGCCGAGGCACCGCCGCCCGCGCCGCCACCGCCACCGGCTGAAGCTACACCACCGCCCGCATCGCCGCCCGCGCCGCCACCTGCGGCACCAGCGCCAATTGGCGAAACCCTGGTGGACGATGGCATGCCAGCATTTAAGGGCCAAGCGGCGATCAAATGGTACGAAGGGCCACATAAATGCGGCACAAACGACCATGCGCTGTGGACGTACACGACCCCCAACCCGTCCGAGAGCGAAAATGTTGGGCGCTGGCAGCCCAAGCTGCCGAGCGAAGCTATGTACGATGTCTATGCCGCGATTCCAGCCTGCAAGGTCAAGAAGCCGAATACCAACAGCGCACACTATCTCGTGCAGCATCGCGACGGTGCGACAGAGATTGTGATCGATCAGACGGCCGCGGCAGGGAAGTGGGTGCTCCTAGGGCGCTTCCCCTTCCGCGCCGGCGACGGCGGCTTTGTCGAGCTGCGCGATATCGCGGGCGACTCGCTACGAACTATTTGGTTCGACGCAGTCAAATGGGTGCCAGCACAATAGTTAGAGACTCGCAAGAATAACGCGTCCCAATGACAAGATGACAAGATCACAGGATGAGCAGCCGCATCTTGTCATCTTGTCATCGTTCTTTCATGCTATAGTATCTTTATATCGACGCACTTGCTACGACCATATCGCGGAGCACCCGCCCAATGATCTTCGACCACCCTGCGGTTCTGGCGCAACTGATTGGCTTCGGCCTATTTTTGTGGGTCGGGCTGTACCTGCTGGTCCGCAGCAATCACCGTACCCCGCTGATGCTTGTCAGCGTCGCCGGACTATTCGCCCAGGCATGCTTCTTCGGCTTTGGCGCGCTATCCGATACCCGCACGGATCCAATGTCCTTCGTCACCATCGAGCGCTGGAGCTTATGGACCATGATCGTGCCGGCGGCGGCATGGTTTCATTTCAGCAGACTCGTCGCGCACAGCAGCGCTCCAGCCGAGCGCGCGCAGCCGATCTTCTCGCGGCTGGTGGTGGTAGCCTATACGGCCGCGGCGCTGCTGACGCTATTCGGCACCATCAGCGATTTGATCAACGACTATGCTCACCCGCTCGCAACTCCACAAGGCTATGTATTGCGCGCCGGGCCAGCATACGCGTTTTACATGCTCTACATCACGCTGGCCGCCAGCGGAGCGTTTGCCAACCTCGTTCGGGCGCGGCGGGCGCGGGCGCAGCGCCACGGCCTGCACAGCCGCGCGCTCACACAGCAGATCGGCGTGTTAGCGGCCGGCGCCATGGCTTTTCTGGCGGGCGCGCTCTGGCTGATGGTGCGAAAAAACTGGGATCTGCCGATCTCGGTCATGCCTGGCTTCCTGGGCCTGTTCGGCGGATTGGCGGCGCTGGGTTACGGCGTAGCACACTTCGGCCTGCTGCTCGACGGCCAGAACGTCCAGCGCGATTTCGTCTACAGCCTGACCGGTATCGTCATTCTGAATCTGCTGTACGGCGGCCTGCTGTCGCTTGCCGGGCCCGCCACTACCGAAAGTGCGTTGGCGTTGGTCGCGCTCGTGACCTTTACTCACACCACATTCGACGTCGGGCGCACGCTGCTCGACCAGCTGTTTTTCAGCAATGCCGAGCGCGCGGCCCGCGCCGAGGCGCGCGACTACGCTACCGCGCTTGGCACTGCGCCGATAACGGCGCCGGAGAACGCATCCGAATCACAGCCGATCGACGAGGCGCCGGCTGAGGCCGAGCCGGCGATGGAGATCTCCGAGCCAGGCGACGATCAGCGCTACAAGATCTTTCAGAACCAGGTGCGCAAAGCGCTGACCAGCCTGAAAAGCCCACCGCAGCTGGCCAAAAGCCCGCTGCTGACGCTCGATCTGATTGAGCAGCGCGTGGCACAGGCCGGCCAGGGCGACAACCGGCTCAACCGCGCCGCGGCGCTACGCGAGCTGCTGCTCGACCAGATCGAAGGGCTGCGGCCAGATGCCAACGACGACGCACCACATCATGTTGGCGAGGCATGGCGCTTCTATAATGTGTTGTACTATCCGTATGTTCGTGAACTCTCGCGCAAGGGCGCGCTGGCCGAGGCGCGACGGCTGGCCGATGAGCGCCGCCGATCTGGCCAGCGTGAGCCAAGCGAGCTGGAGCAGGTGCTAAGCTGGCTGGCCGACGTCGACGAGGACACCTTCTATAAATGGCAGCGCCGCGCCTCCGATGCGATCGCGGCAATTCTGTGGGAAGAGCAGAGCAAGATGAAGTGATTGACTATTCGTTTATATTGATATACAATTCAGATCATTCGTGATCATTAATGATCAAGCGAGCTGAACATGACATCAGAGGTATATTATACGCTTGAGGAAGCGGCCAGCATGCTCAAACTGCACCCGCAGACACTGCGGCGCTGGATACGCGAGGGCAAGCTGCCTGCCAAACGATTTGGCAAGCAATTTCGGCTGCGCCGTGAAGATTTCGAGCGAGTTGCACAACCAGAGATAGCGAAAGACTCGGATGAGTCGAGCCATTTTGACCAGATGGCTCTAACTGCGATGGCCGATCTCTGGGACAACAAGGAAGATGCGATCTATGACGACTGGCGCACGCTCTACGGTGTTGCGGAGGGGTGACGTCATTCTGATCCCCTTTCCATACGCTGAGCTGACGGCGACCAAAACACGCCCCGCAGTTATTCTCAGCAGCAGGAGATTCATGGCCGCAGAGGGGCGCATGACTGTGGCAGGGATCACAAGTAACGTGGCCGGGCATCGTAATGCAACCAGTTACGAGCTACCAGATTGGGCTGGAGCGGGATTAAAAAAACCCTCGACCGTCACATCCTGGCTGGCGACTCTTTCTGCAAGCCTTGTTCAACTTAAGGTGGGGCGTTTGACGGCTCACGACCTGCGGGAGGTCGAGAAGCGTTTGCGGGTCGCCTTGGATCTGTAACCTCTTACAATGAAAAGAGTAATAATGACGCCTCCGCCCCAAAGTAGCCTACGGCGAATATCCATATAAGTCTTCCTCAGTAAGCCTGATCTTCAAGTAAAGAGCGGACGGCATGAGTACGGCTCGCGCTTAGCAACACTACTCAATCATATTGTTCAGGCAACGCTATGAGCATCGCGGCGAGAGCTGGATCGGTGCGGATCATCCGTTGCTTGAGTTCCAGATCTGACACGTCCGCAATCTTACCAAGCACAAACATCTGCCACATTCGCACAAGCGCAGCACTCCCGAATTGGGCATAAAGGTCGTGCGCGAGCTGCATAAAGTGGCCGGAAAACCACAGGTAATTGTCGAGCGGCAATGTGTTGTAGCGTTCCTCAAACTCGGCCAGCCGGGGATAATCGACCATCTGCGCGGGCAGGTCGTGGAGAACAAGCATAAACGTTTCGGCTCGTAGCAACAGGTCGGGTTCCTGGTCGGCAATGTATGTAAACAAGCACAGGGTCGCGAAGAGCTCCATCAACCACTTGCGTGGGAACCAATAGGCGTGGTGGAGATGACAGGCATGGCCAAGGTCGTGAATCATCCACAGCTCGACGTGCGGATTGAGATCAATACTGCCGTCAGGTGTCGCATAGACCGCGCGTAAATGCTCGAGCAGCGCTGGGGCGTCGGTCTGAAGGCGCGCAAGTATTGGCTCCCAAAATGCGGTGTATTCGGCACCATTCACAATCGTGCGCCGCGGATAATCATAGATGGCTGCGCCATAGATCGGCGATTGGACGTAGAGTGGCCAATCCTGTTGCGAGAGGAGTGCAAGGCGAATATCTAAGGAGACCTGCAGCAAGCCGGTGAGTTAGGTATAGGCTCGCTCGAAGTGCTGGGCGAGCGCCCGCGCATGCGGATGCACGCTGAGGAGCACACAGGACTGAACTCGCACTTGCTTGGCATGATACCCGCAGGCACGGGAAATGTCGAATGAGGCGAGCCAACATGACGTATAATGCCCCGCTATGATCACCCTCACAGACCTGCTGGCCAGCGGCGGACAGTTATATGACGTAGCACATGCGACTGCCTTCGCCGACGTTTCCTACGACTCGCGCCTGACCAAGGCCGGCGAGCTGTTTCTCGCGCTCCGTACGCCACGCGCCGACGGCCACGACTATATCGCTGCCGCAATTGCCGCTGGCGCCGCCGGCGTGCTGTGCGCCTGGCCGCCGCCGAGTGCCGCTAATGTTACAGTTATAGTGGCCGACGACCCAGCCGCGCTCATCCGGCGCTGGGCAGCCCGCCGCCTTCGAGCGGTTGCACCAAAGGTAGTGGCCGTGACCGGGAGCGCCGGTAAGACATCGACCGTACGGGCGATCGCCACGCTGCTAGGGCAGATCGCGCCAACGTTCCGCAGCCGCCAGAGCTTCAATTCGCTGCTGGGCCTGCCGATCGCGCTGGCGCGGCTGCGCGACGATCGGCGCTTCGCGGTGCTCGAGTTTGGCGCCGACCGGTTTGGCGAGATCGCACAACTGGCCGAACTGTTCCCGCCCGAGGTCGCAGTGGTTACCAATATTGGCGCGGCGCATCTCGACGCGTTTGGCTCGCTCACAGGCGTGGCCCGCGAGAAAGCTGCCCTTGTCGCGGCGCTGCCGGCCCACGGTTGGGCGGTGCTCAACGGCGACGATCCGCTCGTCGCCGCCATGCGCCAGCGAACCAGCGCCCAGATCTTGACATTTGGAGTGGGCAGCGAAAATCATCTGCGCGCCAGTGATATCGAATATTCGCTCGATCAAACGCGCTTCCGTCTGCATTGGAACAACCGAGTGCCGAATCCACGAAGGCACACGAAGGCACACGAAGAGCATGAAAATTTTCGTGTATCCCTTCGACCACGCTCAGGACAGGCTTCGTGTACCTTCGTAGATCAAGTTGATCAGTGGATGGATGCCGAACAGACTATCGAGGCAACAATTCCACTGGTCGGCGAGCCGGCTGTGACGATCGGGCTGGCGGCAGTTGGCGCAGCACTGGCGTGTGGCATGCCGCTACCACAGGCCGCCGCCGCGCTCGAGCGGGCCGATCCGGTGGCGGGGCGGCTGCGAGCGCTACCGGGGCGCGGCGGCGCGGCGCTGCTGGACGACAGCTTTAGTGGCACGCTACCGGCCATGCTGGCCGCGCTGCGAACGCTCGGCGAGCTACCGGCGCGCCGCCGGATCGCCGTGCTCGGCGTGCCCGCAGAGCCTGGCGCCGACGCCGAGGCGGCCTACGAGCAGATTGGCGCGCTGGCTGGGGCGGTCGCCGATTGGCTGATCGCCAAAGGCGACTGGAGTGTCGCTGCAATTGAGGCCGCACGGCGGGCCAACCCCGCGATCGCGGCGCAGGTCGTCGATACCAACACCGCCGCACTCGCCGCGCTGCCGCGCGATCTCCAACCCGGCGATCTGGTGTTAGTGAAAGGCAGCGCCGAGGCGCGCATGGAGCAGATCGCCGCCGGGCTGCTCGGCGATAGCGCCAAGGCGGCCGCTGTGCTGGTGCGACAGGAGCCGGCATGGCGCACTGTCCGCAGCGGCGCGCCCGACCGCCCAACCTGGCTGCAGATCGACCTCGACGCGATCGCGCACAATATCCGGCGGCTGCGTGCGATCGCCGGCGTGCCGTTGATGGCGACACTCAAGGCCGACGCCTACGGTCACGGCGCGCTACGGGTGGCACGCACAGCTCTGGCAAGCGGCGCGAGCGCACTGGCCGTAGCGACGCTGGGCGAGGCGCGCGCGCTGCGCGCGGCCGGTATCGGCGCGCCGATACTGATTTTTGGCTACTCGCCACCCTGGCAGGCGCGCGAGGCGATTAGCCTGGATGTCACATGTACGATCTTCGACTACGACTCGGCCAGCGCGCTGGCAGATGCCGCCGCCGCCCTCGAGCGCACAACCAAAGTACATATCAAGGTCGACACCGGCATGGCCCGGCTGGGGCTCGCGCCCGAACAGGTTGGCCCATTTCTCCACAGATTGCGAGCGCACCAGGCCGAGCGCAGCGAGCTCGAAGTCGAAGGGTTATACACTCACTTCGCCAGCGCCGAGAGCGCCGACACGCGCTTCGCACGCACACAGCTGGGCCGCTTCGAGCAGCTGCTGGCCGAGCTAACCGCTGCGGGATTGAGGCCGCCGCTAGTTCACGCCGCCAACAGCGCCGCGCTGCTGCGCTTCCCGGCCGCGCGCTTCGATCTGGTGCGCCCAGGGATTGCCTGCTACGGCCTGCGCCCATCGGCCGAAACGCCGCTGCCGCCGGACTTCCGGCCCGCTCTCACGTTTCACACCGAGATTGCGCAGGTCAAAGCCGTGCCGGCCGGCACACCAATCTCGTATGGCGGCGCGTATGTGACTAACCGGCCAGCGCTGATCGCGACCATCCCGGTCGGCTATGCCGATGGCTTCCGGCGCACGCCGCCATGGCGCGAAGTGCTGGTGCGCGGCCAGCGTGCAGCGGTGGGTGGGCGGATCTGCATGGACTACGCGATGATCGATGTGACCAACATAGCTCATGTGCGGCGCGGCGACCCGGTGGTGCTGATCGGCGCCCAAGGCGACGAGGCGATTACCGCGGACGAGGTTGCCGAGTGGCTCGGAACGATCGCCTACGAGGTCGTCACCACTATTCTTCCGCGCGTGCCACGCGAAGTAGCTGGTTAAAAAATGAAACTATCAAGGTTGATTGTGTGCGCGTTCATTCTGATTACGGTGCTCAGCGGCTGCAACATCGGCGAGTCGGCGCGGGGTGGCGCCCCATCCCCAACCGGGCCGATTCAGACGATTGCGCCAGCGCCGACGCGCACCAATACGTCTCGGCCGACTGCGCTTGCGACGCGTGTCGCCACACCAACATCGACACCTGCGCCAACCAGCACCGCCACAGCAACAGCCCAGCCCACAGCACAGCCAACCGCAACTCCTGATCCAGACGCCGATTTCGCACGCGCCATGCGCCCGGCCTTTGCAAGCGATGTAAAGACATATGCCGATCTGCCGCATTACGACCTGCGCATGTGGATTGACACCGAGACAGGCGTGTTGACCGGAACTGAGCAAATCAGCTTTTCGAACCGCACGAGCGCGCCGCTTGGCGACATTGCGCTGCGCCTGTACCCAAACTTCCCGGCCGATGTTTTCGGCAAAGGCGGCGATGTACGGATGGATGTGACCGGTGCGGCGGTGGCGGGGCGACCCGCCAAGGTCGATTACGCGGCGCAACAGACGGCGGTGCTGCTGGCGCTCCCCCGACCGCTGGAACCCGGCGCCGCGACAACTCTGAGCGTCACGTATACGGCGACACTTCGGCCTTGGCGCGACGGAACCTGGCCGCTGCCATCGTACTACCCTATGCTAGCCGTGCGCGACAGCACCGGCTGGCGCTTGGATGTCACGACCTTCGCCGATCACGTGTATGCGGACAGCGCATTCTACACAGCCGAGATCACCGCCCCGGCCAATCTGAGCGTCGTCGCCTCGGGCAGCACGATTGCGACCGGAGCCTACGACAAGCGCTCGACGACATATCGTGTGCGCAGCGGACCTGTGCGCGAGTTCGCACTGACCGTCGGCGATTTCAGTACCGTTCAGGCCGTTGCCGGAGCAAACGGCGATGTCGCACTAAACGTGTATACTGCGCGCGGCACTCGGCTAGACACGCAACAGATCGCTGATCTCGCGGCCGAGGCGCTGGCGGACTTCGACCGGCGCTTTGGCCCTTACCCATACGCCGAGCTTGATATTCAGCTACTGCCCTACGACTACGACGGCGGCGACGAATATCCCGGCTTGATCTTAGTGTATAGCGACGGCCAAGTTGATGCCGAAACGCGCTATGTTGCGGCCCATGAAGTCGCGCACCAATGGTGGTATGGTGTCGTGGGCAACGATATCTACCACGCCCCCTGGCTCGATGAGGCGCTTGCACAGTACAGCGGGATCATCTACGATGAGGATATCGCGGGTGCGGCGGTCGCCGAGACCGACTGGGAGCGTGAGGTGTTGCGGCGTTATCGAGGGGCGCTCGACGATGGCGATCTGCCGATCGGCCTGGGCATCGACGACTATCCGACATTCAACGCATACTACCACACGATCTACGGCAAAGGTGCGGTGTTCCTGGGCACGCTGCGCGAAGAATTAGGCGACGAGGCCTTCTTCAAAGGGCTGCAGATCTACTACCGGAGCCAGCGCTATCAGGTAGCGACGACGCAGGATATTCAGCAGGCCTTTGAGCAGGCCAGCGGGCGCGATCTCGAGGCGATTTTTCGAAAGTGGGTTGGCGGCTCGAATTCGTAATGATCCGAACAATGAGCGAAGAGGATGCTCATCGTAGTGAGTGACTCGTATGACGATCATCACCGAGACACCGCGCCTATTGCTGCGCGAATATCAGACCGATGACTTAATGCCGCTGCATGTGATTCTCTCGGACGCAATCACCATGCAGTTCTGGCCCGCGCCGTTCACACCCGAGGCGACGAGAAACTGGATCGAGCGCCAGATCCGTAGCTATGCCGAGCGCGGCTACGGTCGCTGGGCGATAATCGCCAAAGAATCGGGCGAGCAGATCGGCGACGCCGGCTTTATCGACGCGAATGTGAACGGCCGCGATGAGGTCGACCTGGGCTACATCATCCACTATCCATACTGGCGGCAGGGTTTCGCGATCGAGGCGGCGAGCGCTTGCCTGGCATACGCTCGCGCGCAGCTATCAATCGACCGTGTCGTCGCCAACATGCCGCACGACCACCTGGCATCCAAGCGCGTAGCCGAACGGCTTGGCATGAGCTATGCGGGCGAGTTCGTCAACACGCGCAACCGCAATATTCGAACACTGCTTTATACGATTGAGCTGCGCTCACAGTGAGGTCTGTCAAGCCGAATTGGCCTTCTGAAGCACGAACCGCAGATATTCGACTGTGCCGCTGCGAAAGTTCTCGTACAGTGGCGAACCCTTGGTGGCCGCGAACATGTGAAACTGCTTGCGCAGCCATTTCGGCGCCTTTTGTTGAATGAGCGCCAGCTTGCGCTCGTGGTCGAGATCCAGCGCCTTGAGCACGCCTAGAGTGACACGTTCCTCATCCAGCAATTGCAGCTGACTACATAGCTGCCCGCGCAGCCGATTGAGTTGCCCGCTCGGCCGGTGGTCGGTGAACAAGAAGAAGCCTCCGGGGCGCAGCACGCGTGCGACCTCGCTCACGAAGCGCTCCATTGAGCCATAACAGTGCGACGACTCGACATTTACTACCACGTCGCAGCTATGATCGGCGAGCGGCAGCGCTTCGGCATCGCCCTGGCGAAACAATAGCCCTGGCACGGCATGATAATTTCGGCAAAAAGCGACCGCGTTGTCGGCAATATCCATGCCGGTCATCGACTTTGGGCGCAGATAGCGCATGATGTAGGAGCAGCCGCCGCCGCGACCGCAGCCAATCTCGAGCACATCCTTCCCCGATAGATCGATGGCGCCGGCAACGCGCTGATACAGCTGGATGCACAGCCGCCGGCTCTCGTCCGCCGGATCCAGATCCAGCGCCGCCGTCGCTGCTTTGGGGTCGGCATAGCCATAGTTCATAAACAGCATATGCGCGTCTTTATCGGCCTTAGCCAGGTACTGATACCAGGTGCGATTCAGGAAACGCTTGACCTGCGGCACTTCGTAGATTGTGTCGACGATACGTGCGAACATGCACTTTCTCCCTTTTGTACGCTCCAACGAGCATAAAGTCAGGAAAGTTATTTCGTTGAGTCGTTCTGCATTATACTGGACTTATACAGCAGACGCGAACATCGGACGACCACAGATTAAAAATCTCTCGAATCGAACGTTTTTCGTTTTGCGAACGAAAAACATTCGATTCGGTTATAAAAACTATATTGACAAGCTTCGATATATATGCTATCCTCGATCTCAAGGAGACCATATGGCAGAGATCATTGAACTCGATGAACATCAGCGCGGCGCGAGCTGCTGCGAGGGCAGCGACGATAGCACCCACTTGACGCTCGAAGATGCCCAGCGCCTAAGCGATGAGCTGAGCATCTTGGCACATCCAATTCGGCTCAAGATTCTCGATATTCTGACGCGCCACGCTGGGCAGGTGTGCGTTTGTGATCTCGAATCGGCGCTACCGGTGAAGCAGCCGACTGTCTCGCACCATCTGAAGTTGCTACGCGCGGCTGGGCTGATCGACTGCGAACGATACGGGCTATGGGCCTATTACTTTATCAATCGCGATGCGTTACGTGAACTCTACCGCCGTGTCAACGGGCAGCTTGAGACGCTCGCATAACGGATTGCAGATTATAGATTGCAAATTGCAAATTGTTTCTCGCATATATCGATGCGATCAACTTAAAAGCACGACTTACGCGGTAGCCCTGACAATCTGTTTATTGCCTGCCCTTCGACCCTTCGACAGGCTCAGGACAGGCAGGCTCAGGATAGACGGCAGCATGGTACTTCCGATTCACCCAGAGGGTACCCGGTTTTTCGTTTTTGCGCTCTGCGAGCGCAAAAACGAAAAACGATAAAAGATAAAGTACCACTCTGCCGAAGGCTATGAGGGCATTTGGGATGTCATCGGGCAAGTCCTGTTAATAATAATATGTGTAGACGCTGCGTTTGTAGGCACTATATCGAGGCATATCAATATAGGAAGCGAGCATGGATTTCGAGATCGAACCAGCACGCTCGAGCGACCTAGCCGATCTGCTGGCGCTGCTGGAGGCCAGCGGACTACCGCAGGTAGGATTGAGCGATCACATAGCGACAACCCTGGTGGCGCGCGACAATGGGCACATCGTCGGCAGCGCGGCGCTGGAGCTGTATGGCGCTGCTGCGCTGCTGCGCTCGGTCGTGGTAGTGCCGGCGCTCCACGGGCGGCGGCTGGGCGAGCGGTTGGTGCGCAGCGCGCTCGCGCTGGCGCGCCAGCGCGGCGTGGCTACCGTCTATCTGCTCACCGAGACTGCGGCCGGGTTCTTTCCCCGCTTCGGGTTCCAGCCCATCCAACGCGCCGAAGTCGCTCCGGCCGTCCAACAATCGATCGAATTTACCTCGGCCTGCCCCGCCAGCGCGCAGCCGATGAGGCTCGTGCTGGAGCCACGCGCGCGCGCAGCAACGCCGGAGGATGCCGAGGCAATCGCCCGGATCTACAACCAGGGCATTGAAGATCGAGTCGGCACATTCGAGACCCAGCCGCGATCGGCGGAGAATGTACGCGCATGGTTCGATGGACAACATCCGATCGTGGTGGTCGAGGACGCCGACGAGGTGCTGGCCTTCGCCGCGACGTCGACCTACCGGCCGCGCGACTGCTACGCCGGGGTCGCCGAATTCTCGGTATATGTAGCCCGCGAACGGCGCGGGCGCGGCGCCGGCCGGCTGGCCATGCTGGCGCTGCTCGATGCGGCTGAAGCGGCCGGCTTTTGGAAGCTGGTGTCACGGGTCTTCGTCGAAAACGCGCCCAGCCGCGCGCTGCTGGGGACGCTGGGCTTCCGCGAGGTTGGCGTGTATGAGAAGCATGGCCAACTCGACGGCATTTGGCGCGACGTCGTGATCGTCGAGCGATTGATCGAAGCTAATCTCGCACGATAACGGTAGCTAGTGGGTCGTTTGATATCCGAATCGGCATTTTGCCAGCCCGTAGTGCGTAGGAGCGCCAACTACGCACTACGCACTACCGAATGGCGACGTACGGATCAAGTGACCCACTAGCTACTCCAGGATGACATGATATGAGCCCATCAACCGAACACCTATGGGAGGCTTTCAACCGTCCGCTCCAGCAATTCATTCGGCGGCGGGTGGCCGACCAGCATAGCGCCGAGGATATCTTGCAGGAGGTCTTCCTCAAAATTCACTCGCGGATCGCGACTTTACAGGATCAGGATCGCCTGAGTAGCTGGATCTTTCAGATTGCACGAAACGCGATCGTCGATTACTATCGCACCCAACGACCCATGAGCGATATTCCCGAGACGCTCATCGCTGCGGATGAGCTATCAGCCGACGATATCGTTCAGGAGCTGGCCCCATGCGTTGCTGCAATGGTCGACCAACTGCCGGAGCTCTACCGGGAGGCATTATGCTTGACGGAATACCAGGGACTGAGCCAAAAGGAGCTGAGCGAGCGATTAGGGATCTCGCTTTCGGGCGCGAAATCGCGCGTTCAGCGGGCGCGTGCAAAGATCAAGGAACAGCTGCTGGCCTGCTGCCGCTTACAGTTCGACCACGCCGGGCGAATTATCGACTACCAGCCGCACTGTAACTGCGAGACTGTCGCCGACTGCGCCGAGTGAGCGACTTGGCATAGCGCCTGTTTAACCTGGCGCGCGTCCTTTTTTCCTGATGTCCATCTCTATAAGTAACAGACTTACACAGTGGACAGGAGCATTGGACCACTACTGATAAAAATCTCTCGTATCGAAGGTTTTTTCGTTCGTAGAACAAAAAAACCTTTGAAACCGGCCTGGTCGTTTCCGACGGGCAGCGCGATCTGCCGCCAGTCGACGAGATCATCGCGACCACCGGCTTTCGACCCGATCTGGTGCCGCTGAGCGAGCTGCGATTGTCGCTCGACCCAAGTGTAGAGAGCCCGGTTGCACTGGCGCCGCTGATCGACCCGAATGTCTATAGCTGCGGCACGGTGCCGCCACATGGCGCGGCCGAGCTGCGCCACCCTGAGCGCGATCTGTATATCGTAGGCATGAAGAGCTACGGCCGGGCGCCGACGTTCCTCATGCTCACCGGCTATGAGCAAGTGCGCTCGGTGGTCTGCGCGCTCACCGGCGACATCGCCGGCGCGCCGGCGATCGAGCTTGAACTGCCTGAGACCGGGGTCTGCTCCACCGAACGACAGATCGGCGGCGGGTGCTGCGGCACGGCCAATACGACACTCGAGCTGGTCGAGGCCGGCCCAGGCTGCGGCGTGTCTATCCCGCTGCTGGCAGCCGAGCCGGCGCCGGCCGGCCAAGGCGGGCGCTGCGGATAGCGGTACTTTTGTTCGAGCCGGGTTTCGCAAGTTCCCATAGTTCCCGTGCGAAGGAACTACAGGAACTATGGGAACTAGGAGCGCACTTGCGACAGCCTGTGCTAAGTACCATTACATGCGCTTACAGTGGCAGCAAAAACAAATCTACTACGGCTGGGCGATCGTCGGCGCGCTGGCAATGACCGAGACAATCTCGTGGGGCGTGCTGTACTACGCGTTCGCCGTGTTTTTGGTACCGATCCAGTCCGAACTGGGCTGGTCGCAGGTGGCCGTCACCGGCGCTTTCTCGCTCGCGCTGGCGCTTTCGGGCATTGCGGCGCTGCCGGTGGGGCGCTGGCTCGATCGGCGCGGCGCGCGGCTCCTGATGACGGCTGGTTCCTGCATCGCGACACTGCTGGTGCTCGCCTGGGCGTCGGTTACACAGCTCGCGGCGTTCTATGCGATCTGGGCCGGGATCGGGCTGTGTATGGCCACGCTGCTGTATGAGCCGGCCTTCGCCGTGGTAACAAAGTGGTTCGCGCGGCAACGCAGCCGCGCCCTCGCGATCGTCACCTTCGTGGCCGGGTTCGCCAGCACGATCTTTGCGCCGCTCAGCGCCTGGCTGATCGGAGCCTACGGCTGGCGGGCGGCGCTGGTGATACTCGCGATTGTGCTGGGTGTTGGCACGATCCCGCTGCATGCGCTGGTGCTGCGGCGGCGGCCCCAGGATCTTGGGCTAGCACCCGACGGCGGAGTTGATCTGACCGGGCAGGCCGTATGCACGCCGACTGAACGCAGCACGTCGCTTCACACAGCGCTGCGCGGCCGGTCGTTCTGGTGGCTGACTACCGCGTTCATGCTTACGAATCTGGCGGCGATCGCGACAACTGTCCATCTTGTCGCCTACCTAACTACGCGCGGCCATACTGCAGGCTTTGCCGCCACCGCCACTGGCCTGATCGGCGCGATGAAGCTCCCCGGCCGGCTGCTGTTCGCACCACTCGATGCGCGCTTCTCGCGCCGCACGATCACCACAACGCTGTTCGGGCTGCAAGGGCTGGCGCTGTTGGTGCTGCTGTTCGCGCCTACCGTGGCGGGTGTGCTACTGTTTGTCGCGCTGTTTGGCGGAGCAACCGGCGCGACCACCCTCGCGCGCCCGGCCTTACTGGCCGAATTCTATGGCCCAATGCACTATGCCAGCATCAGCGGCGTGCTGGCGCTCGCGCTGGCGAGCGCACAGGCGCTGGCCCCAGTGAGCGCAGGCGCACTGCGCGCCGCCCTGGGCGGCTACGAGCCGGTGTTTGGGCTGCTGGCGCTGATCTCGTTGTGTGCAGCCGGCGCGATTTTTCTAGCCGAGGCCGCGCGAAAACGAACCATCCATGATTACGACCGTCAAATAGTATAGAATGAAATCTTTGAGTGCTGGCTCGTGTGTTATCTGAAGGTATTCGCTTGATGATTCGGTTACGAGCCGCGCATAACGCGCACGAGAACCGGCTCGCTGATCCCTTTGAGCTCCAGACTACGCAACTCCAGTTCACTGCCATCTATGCCTGCTTGCTTGAGCGCTTGCTCGCTGACAATGATCTCACCTGCCGCGGCGTTCGAGGCCAGACGCGCAGCCATGTTCACCTCCTCGCCTATCGCTGCTATATCAGTCAGTCCCTCGGCCGTGCCCATCGCGCCAAAATAGGCCAGCCCTGAATGGACGCCGATGCCAACCGGGATCTCCTGCCGCGCCATGACCCGCGACAGATTCTGCGCGACTTTTATTGTTCGTCGTACATAATGCGGGCCAGCAAACCCTGCTCCCCAAAACGCCGCCACTGCATCACCGGCCAGCTTCTCCACCAGCCCATCCTCTTCAATGATCACTTTGGTTGACTGTGTATAAAATCGATTGATCAGTCGGCTGAATGCTGTGGGGCTCATTTGCTCGGAGAGCGCCGTAGAACCACGCACGTCTGCGAAAAGCATGGACATTTCGACCTCGGCTCCACCGGGGAATTGGCGTGAGGCCACCTCGCACATATTACAGAAACGAGGATTCAAAACAGACCGTTGTTTGCCAAACAGTGCCCGAACAATGCCGCCACCAACTCCCTGAAAGGGGGCATTACAGAATTTACAGCGAGGGTCGCGCGGAAGCATTCGGAATAGTCGACGCAGGCGCTTATCAGTGTCGAACGCGCTGGTTGTGAACCAAAACCACCAGACTTTGCCAACATCCACGGATGTGTTATCGGTCATCTTTACAGCCTATCGCTCCACTTAAAAAGCTGCACAGCCAGCGTGAGGGGCATGTAACCACAGATGTAACTATACTCAACGGCAAAGGGTTCGTCCGAGTCAGGCCAGCATCGGCTCGGGCCGTCGCCGAAGGAGATGGGCGAACCATTTTGCGATCAGTATACCAGTCAGTACTACCATCAAGCAAGGGTTACAGCAAGGGGAGAACAAAAACTGAGGTCGGATCAACATCAACAACCGTCATGCGGCTATAACCGGACGGTTTCAATAGATATGACAAAATAAGAGCAGAGCGCGGGAAAACCGTGCCCTGCTCCGTAATCATGCATTGATATGCTACTTGCTTGGCCTGTATGCCGTAATGTTGGTGCTGGTGAAGCGCCCGACCAGGTCATTGACAACATTGGCGGGAAGTTTGGACAGTGTATTTGGCGTCTCGGTGAGCAGATCCTCGGCGCTGTAGCGCTGCTTCACCTCAAGTGATATCTGTTCAAACCCTGCTGCGGTGAGTAATTGGCGATACTGCTCCATTGTCAAGGCACCTGCAATGCAGCCGGCCCAGCTGAGCGCTGCACGGATTTGCACTTCGCTTACCGGCAGGCCGGTCAAGTCGCCATCAACCACGATATCTGACACCGCGAGCCGCCCCTTGGGCCGCAGCACACGAAACGCTTCGTGCAACACCTGGTCTTTGTCAGGAGACAAATTTATGACACAATTTGATAGAATGACATCAATTGAGGCATCAGGAAGGGGTATATTCTCGATGTCTCCCTTGATAAACTCGACGTTGGATGCCCCAGCACGCTCAGCATTGCGTCGCGCTACCGCCAGCATCTCATCGGTCATATCCAATCCATACACGTAACCTTCGGTACCGACGCGCTTAGCTGCGAGTAGCACATCCAAACCGCCGCCTGAGCCTAGGTCGAGTACCACCTCACCGGCCTTGAGACTTGCAAGCGCGATTGGGTTGCCACAGCCAAAAGAGGTGGTGACGACGTCATCAGGGAGTGAGGCGAGCGTCGCATCACCATACAGCACCTGCTCGGCACTGGCCGAACTTCCACAGCACGAACTGGTGGCCGAACTTCCGCAGCACGAGCTTGGGCTACTTGCGCCGCAGCACGCGCTACCTTGAATCGCTTTACCATAGTGCTCACGCACGCTCGCCTTGATCGCTTCGGGATTGATCGTTGCCTGAGACATGGGATACCTCCATATATTGATACGTATCGATGCTTTCATATAACAGGACTTATGCGGTTACCCGCAAAACACGGATTTTTGTTCTTCGTATCGAACGTTTTTCGTTCTGCGAACGAAAAACGTTCGATACGAGAGATTATTCATCCGTGGTGTTGTAGGGTTCGCGTCCACTGCGTAAGTCGTGTCATATAAGGAGACGGGGTTTGCGTCAAAAGGACGCACGGCGTAAAACAATAGGCGTTGAGCCGGGTCGGGGAAGCACCAGATGACAACGATGTCATCATTCAGACGCTTGACAGGGCCCAATGACCTGCTACGATAGGTCTCGATCGCCTAGGGCATGTGCGCAGGCGATAAGATTTACGGGAGCGAGGAAAGATCGATGTTTCAGGCACTGATCGACCAAGCACACGCTATGATTCAGCGATTATACGCCTGTGCGGAAAAGGGGCGGAACGATGTTCCGCTGGCCGTCACAATCCGCTACAGCGAGTACGAGGCATGGGAGACCACCGCCTATGGCATTGTGAGGACCGTGTTTGGGCCCGACAACGCCGAGGTATCCCGTTGGCGCGCGCTGGCCGATCGCCGTGCAATGCTGCTGGGCGAGGCCCGGCGGAGCGATGTGAAGCGCGGCGAGTTTTTTGGGCTGATCGACTATTTTAATCTCGCGATTGGAGTGCTGCGCGAGTACGACGCGGCCTACCAATGCGAGCTGAACAGCACAAATCTGCCGGCGCGCGAGCCGACCGACGCGCCGGCCGATCTGGCGCCGATGCCGGCCCACGAACAACTGCAACAGCCCGCAAGCCAAGATCAGTTCGACGAACCGGAGGTGGTCAGGCGCGTCGATCAGGATCGCTGGGAGGTGGTCATCTCGGTAGACAATAACAGCTACGACTGGCTGTTCGAAATGGCCGCCGTCCGTGAACCGACGAAAACCGCCGATGGCGCGGCCGTCGCCCGCCTCGCCGCGACGATCATCGAGCGGGTTGCGGCGCAAACACAGCGCAGCCGCGAGCGCGGCGGGTCGGAGCGCCCGCAGGCGCGCTGAGTGTTGGCCAAGTATTCCAAACCATGCGCTCCATTCTCGCTAATCCACACGAATATATGCCAAGCTATTCGCTCGTAGCCGTGCAATTCGCGGATTCTTTACCGATGTTCTAGGAGCTACTCCATGCCGAGGTAGGCCTTTTGGACCGTCTCATTCTCGCTCAGGCCGCGAGCCGAGTCAGAAAGCACAATCTGGCCGGTCTGGAGGACATAGCCGCGGTGAGCGATTCCCAACGCCATCAACGCGTTCTGCTCGACCAACAGAATGGTCGTGCCCTGCGCGTTGATATCCTTGATGATGCTAAATATCTGCTCGACGAGTACTGGCGCGAGGCCCATCGAGGGTTCGTCGAGCAGCAGTACCTTTGGGCGACCCATCAGGGCGCGGCCGATCGCCAGCATCTGCTGCTCGCCACCGGAAAGCGTGCCGCCGTACTGGCCAGCACGCTCTTTCAGCCGTGGAAACAAACCGAAGACCTTCTCCATATCGGCGGCGATCTCGTCCTTATCGGTGCGGGTGAACGCGCCCATCTCCAAGTTCTCGCGCACGGTCAAGCGCGGAAAGATCCGCCGGCCCTCGGGCGACTGCAGCACCCCCATGTTAACGATTTTATGCGCCGGGACCTGGTCGATCCGCTGCCCCTCCAGCATCACCTGGCCCTGGCGGGCCGGCGTGATACCCGAGATCGTGCGCAGCGTGGTGCTCTTGCCCGCGCCGTTTGCGCCAATCAGCGTCACAATCTCGCCTTTATCGACCGTCAGCGAAATGCCCTTCAGCGCATGGATATTGCCATAGTAGGTATGGACGTCGGTGAGTTCCAAAAGTGCCATGCTATCCTCATCTATCCACAGATTGCACAGATGACACAGATGACACACATACTAATCTGCGCAATCTGTGTAATCTGTGGACGAATTACCAACTATGACCGAGCTCCGCGTTCTGTCTCAATTCATGCCCGCCGTCGCCGCCGATTTGCGACCGCCCTTGCCATGGGCCGCCGCACCCTTGCCAAGGTATGCCTCGATCACCTGCGGATCGCTCTGCACATGGGCCGGAAGCCCTTCGCTGATCTTTGCGCCGTGGTCGAGCACAGTCACTTTCTCGGAGATGCCCATCACCACACGCATATCGTGTTCGATTAGCAGCACCGTCACGCCCTTTTCTTTACGGGCCGGGCTCTCATAATCACTGCGCAGGTGGTAGATCAGGCGCGTTAGCGCATCGGTCTCGGCCGGGTTCATGCCGGCGGTCGGCTCGTCGAGCAGCAGCAACTTCGGGTCGGTGCCGAGCGCGCGAGCGACTTCCAGGCGCCGTTGATCGCCATAGGGCAGGTTCTTCGACATCTCGTCGGCACGCTTGGTGCCCAGGCCGACAAAGTCGAGCAATTCGAGGGCGCGCTTGCGGACGCGCTCTTCTTCAGTGCTGACCGCCTTGGAGTGAATCAGCGTGCCGAAGATACCCGCACGCATGCGCGGATGCTGGCCGACCAGCACATTCTCCAGCGCGGTCATATTCGCGAACAGGCGAATGTTCTGGAATGTGCGGCCGATACCCAGGGCAGTGACCTGGTGCGGCTTCAGGCCATTGATTTGTAGGCCATCGAACAGCAGCGTGCCGCTGGTTGGCGGGTACAGGCCGGTGATCATATTAAAGAACGTGGTCTTGCCAGCGCCATTCGGCCCGATCAGGCCGCTAATCGAGCCGCGCTCGATCACGAAATCGACATTGTTGACGGCGACCAAGCCGCCAAAGCGCTTGGTGATGCCGGTTGCTTCAAGAACAGGCGCCATGCTTTTACTCCGTCGTCATCTGAACGTTCTGCTCAACGTCGTAAGCGCTGATATTTTCGCGCTTGGCGGTTTCTTCGTCGGGGTGCAGCTCGGCCCTACGGCGGATGCTCGGCACCAGACCCTCGGGACGCACCAGCATCATTATCACCAGCACCATACCAAACAGCATCAGCCGATAATCGGAGGCCCTAAAATCGGCCAGCGCCGCACTGTTCGAGTTCGAAGCGATCTGCTTGAGCAGGTCGGTGAGCCGGTTCAAGAAGAAGATATCCGCCGATACGATCAGCAGGCCGCCGATGATCACACCAGGGATATTGCCCAGGCCGCCCAGGATCACCATACACAAGATCAGCACCGACTTATCGAACTGGAAGCTAGACGGCGTGATCGAGCCCAGGTACGCGCCATAGAACGCGCCGCCGAACCCCGAGAACGTCGCGCCGAGCGCGAAGGCCGAGAGCTTGGTCTTCACCAGGTCGATGCCCATCGACGAAGCGGCCAGCTCATCTTCGCGCATGGCCATCCAGGCGCGGCCGAGCCGCGAGCGGCGCAGCCGGTTGATAAAGAAGACCGAGAAGCCGAAGATGACGATAACCAGATAGTACCAGGGCGTGCGCTGGGTCGGCAGGAACTGGCCGGCACCCGAGGTACCGGGAATCGCCAGCGCGCCGCCGCCAGGCAGCTGGCTGCCATAGAAGAACGCGTACAGCAGGAACACCCCCAGCAGCGCGCCCACAATTGCCGTCAGCGTTGTCGAACGCCCGGCCACATGCTCATCGTGAAGCACGCGGCGCACCAGGTAATAGGCCGCAAACGCGACCAGCACAAACCCCAGCAGCGATATGAACATCCCCAGCGAGCCATCGAGCCTCGATACAATCGGCAGGAATGGTGGCGCGATCGCGCTGATGCCGGGGTCGCCGCCAGTCAAGTTCAGATCCCCGCCGGTCGAGGTCTTAATCCAGCTAATGTCGTCGAGGTTGGTGAGTACGATCGGCACAATCTCGCCAAAACCCAGCGTCACAATCGCCAGATAGTCGCCGCGCAGCGGCAGCGTCGGCGCGCCTAGGATAATGCCGAAGAGTGCGGCCACACCGGCAGCGATCCAGATCACCAGCCAGAACGACAACTGAAAGTTCGAGCCGAACTGCCCAGTCAGGTGCGTGGATGAGAGCATGCCGGCAGTATATGCGCCGATCGCAAAAAACGCCGCGTAGCCCAAGTCGAGCAAGCCGGCGTAGCCAACCACGATATTCAGGCCGAGCGCCAGGATGATAAAGATCATGATCGGGATGATATCGCCGAGCCAGGCCAGGCCCAGCCCACGATCGACCTGCGGCAGGAACAACAGAAACGCCCCGACAATCGCGCCCACCGCGATCGTGCGCCGCGTGCCGCTGAGATGCTGGCTGGCGCTCAGCAGCGACGCGAGGGCCGCGGCGATCACCAGGCCGATCAGCCCGGCGACAATCGCCGAGCCGGCCGCGCCCATGCCGAGGTCGAGCGGCGTCTGGCCGGCCAGCGGGTCGAGCCACAGGCTGCGCAGCAGCTGGCCGATGAGCAGCAGCACGCCGGCGATCGCGCCATTGAGCGCGCCATAGCGCGCGCCCTCCTGCGGCGTCTTAATCGACTCATTGCTGCCCGAGAGCAGGCCAATCACCAGCCCGACGATCAGCGCGACCATCCAGACGGTCTTGCCCCCGACGATCAGCGTCGTCAGCACCCCGCCGATGCCGGCCCAGAAGCCAAATCGTATGTCGTGAAAGGCGAAGCCGGCGCGGTCCGCGCGAGGCTCAACTCCTGTACTCTGCATCGCCCACACCTATGCTTTCTGTCCGACATCCTCACCGAGCAAGCCGGTGGGGCGGAAGACCAGGATGGCTACCAGGATACCGAAGATCACGGCGTTGGTCCACTGCGTCGCCAGATACTGGTCGGACATCGTCTGGATCAGGCCGATTAAGAAGCCGCCAAGCATGGCGCCGACCACATTGCCGATGCCGCCAAGCACCGCCGAGGTAAACGCCAACAGGCCGGCTTTGAAGCCCAGGTCGAACACCACTTGGGTGGTATAGATCGCGGCGATCAAGCCAGCCGCGCCGGCCAGCGCCCCGCCAAGCAAGAACGCCAGCGAGATCGTTCGGTCGACATCGATGCCCATGAGTCGTGCGGCATCGCGATCCTGCGCGGTCGCGCGCATCGCTTTCCCCGCGCTGGTGCGCTGCACAAATAGGTAGAGACCGAGCATCAGCGAAACGCTCACGACGATAACCATCACATCCTGCAGACTCAGACTGATCCGCCCGCCGCCCAGCAGGTTATCCGTCGAGATCAGGCCGGCCGGCACATCCTTCGGCGCGACATCGGTGTTACTCATAATCCGCGGATGTTTCGCGGTATCCGCGAGCTCAACCCGCGCCGGGCTGCCATCCGGCCCAAGCACCGCATCACGCGTGAGATTGAGCGCCGTCACCGAGATCGCGACCAGAATCAGCAGCGGCACAATCCAGAGCGCCAGGCGTACCAGCGCACGCTGAGTCTGGATACGTCGATTCAGTTGGAGGATCCCCCAGATACCGGCGACGAACAGCACCACGAACACTACCAACCCGGCCAACGCGCCAGTATCGCCGCGATGCCACGGCACCTTCCCCCACAACAAACCCACATTCTGCAAAATAAACGAGATGCCGATCGCCGAGATCAGCGGCGCCAGGCGCGGCGCATTGCGTAAGCGGCGATAGGCGATTCGCTCGATGCTATAGTTCAAAAATGCCGTGAAGCACATCACGACAATCAGAATAATGAAGAGCGTCACTGCCCGCTGAAGCGGCGGCGTCGTACGATTCAGGCCGGTCAAGCCAATCAGTGTCAGCGCAGCGAACGAGCCGAGCATAAACGTATCGCCATGGGCGAAGTTGATCAGCTCGATAATGCCGTAGACCAGCGTATAGCCCAGCGCGATGATTGCCAGGATCGCGCCTTTCGAAACGCCGGTGATCAGCTGCTGCGCCAGCAGGCTTGGGTTCTGTATCGCCTGGCTGATGATGCGGAACAACACCAGCGCGAGGATGAGGGCGAGCACCCCACCGACGATCCAGCGACCAATGTTGACGCTACTTGTAGGGCGGGCAGCCGGTTGCGCCGTGGTTGCCATGGAAACTCCTTACCCTAGCGTATGGGAAGCGCGGGACGAAATTCGCCCCGCGCCTTCACCTATTCAGCATTCATGCTTACTTCAGCACGGTGGTGTTATCCGTATCGAACTTGCCGCCCTTGACCTGAACGCCGCTCATGGTCGTAGTGCTGGTATCGCCGTTCGCGTCGATGCTGAACTTGCCGGTCACGCCGTCGAAGTCCTTGGTCGCGAACACGGCGTCGAGGATGGCGGCGCGGTCCTTCTTGCAGACCTTGTTGATCGCGGCCAATGCCACATTCGTCGCCTCATAGCCGTACACCGCGTACACCTCGGGCTCGCTGTTGAACTGGGCCTTGTACGCGTCGTACCACTCCTTGCCCTTGCCGGTCAGTTTGGGCCCTGGGACGCCACCGAACGTGATATAGGCGCCCTCGGCTCCATCGCCGGCAGCATCCAAGAAGGCTTGTTCATAGATGCCGTCCGGGCCCATGAACTTGCCCTTGAAACCGGCCGCGCGGATGTCCTTCAACAGCAAGCCGCCGTTATTCTGGGTGATCCCGCCGAAGTACACCAGGTCGGGGTTGGCATCGTTGATCTTGCTACCGAGCGCCTTATAGTCCTGGGCCTTCTTGTCGATGCCCTCGTAGCCCTTCTCCTCGATGCCGTTCTCCTTGGCCTTGGCGCGGAACACGTCGGCAATACCCTTGCCGTATGTCTCGGTGTCGTGCAAAATGTACACGCTCTTCACGCCCAGATCCTTGGCCCAGTTGGCGGCCGCGGCGCCCTGGAGATCGTCGGCCGGCACCACGCGGCTGTAGTTGCGCTTACCGGTCGGGTAGTACTTATCGGGCTCGCCGGCATCGCCTTTGCCAGGCTTGGTCAGGCCAGGGTAGGTGTTGGCCGGGCTGATCATCACCAGGCCAGCCTGGTTAAGGATCGGGATGGAGATCTTGGCGGCGCCCGAGTTGAACGTGCCGATGTAGACCATCACGTCGGCGTCGGCGGCGGCCTTGTTCGCATTGTTGGCCTCCTGGGTCGGATCCCACTTGCCGGCGGCGGCGGTGGCGTCGTCCATATCCTCGTAGGTGATCTTGAATTGGCCGTTGCAGGCCTGGCTGTTATCCTGCTTCAGGCGCTGGTTAATCGAGTTGACGACCGTATCGGTCTGACCCTTCGACGAGCCGGTGCGCGGGAGCGAGGAGACGATCTTGATCGTGCCGCTCTCGCCGCCGCCCGCCGCTGCGGGAGCCGCCGTCGCGGCCGTGCCGCCGGCCGCCGGTGGTGATGCGGCCGGTGTCGCGCCGCCACACGCGGCCAGCAGACCAGCCAGAATCGAGATCAGCAGGAAAAAGCTTGCATGCCGTTTCATAGGTTCTCCTTAAAATACGTGAGGGAATCTGTTGGTGCGTGGATCGAGCGTCTCAATAAGCTCGCGCAATTGAGAAAGGAGCGTGGGGGGCCAGCCGGATGCTCCACCGAAAGCGGCTACGCACTCGTCCACATAAGGTATTTGACGCATATCAAACCAGAATAAGCCGGAATACCTCCTTAAATGTCATAGGGGTTCGCGAGAACTGCCCTACGCCGTTGATGGGCGGACTCCCCATTGAGACTAACATCCAGATATTCGCGACAGGTTAGGTGTGGCGCGTAGTGTATTCGATGCGGTTTGGTTTGTCAAGCGTTATTCAAAGTATTCGTTCTAAGAAGCGCCGCGTGCGCTCATCCTGAGGATTCACCAGGCACTGCGCGGGCGGCCCTTCTTCGACAAAAACGCCGCCATCCATGAAAATGACCCGATCGGCTACGTCGCGTGCGAAGGCCATCTCGTGCGTCACCACGATCATGGTCATGCCGTCGCGGGCCAGATCGCGCATCACCTCGAGCACCTCGCCGATCAGCTCGGGATCGAGCGCCGAGGTTGGCTCGTCGAACAGCATCACCTGCGGCTGCATCGTCAGCGCGCGCGCGATCGCCACGCGCTGCTGCTGCCCGCCCGAGAGCCTGCTGGGGTAGACATCGCGCTTCTCGGCTAGGCCAACCTTGTCGAGCAGCTGCTCGGCCAGCGGAATGACCTCTTTCGGCTGCATTTTTTTGACAATCAGCGGCGCTTCGATCAGATTTTCCAGCACAGTTTTGTGTGGAAACAGGTTAAAGCTTTGAAAGACCATGCCGGCACGCTTGCGCAGTTCGATAATATGTTGGCGATGCTCGGGCGTGCGCTCGCCGGCTGGAATCGTGAGCCCGGCCACGCTGACTGAGCCCTCGTCCGGCTCTTCCAAGAAATTGATGCAGCGTAGTAATGTGCTCTTGCCCGAACCCGAGCGGCCGATCAGGCACACCACCTCGCGCGGTGCGATCTGCATGTCGATGCCTTTCAGCACCTCGAGCTGGCCGAAGCGTTTGTGCAAGTTTTCGACGTTGACGATTGGCTGCATAGGCATTGTAAATTGCAAATTGTAAATTGCATATCGAGAAGATCGCACGATTACTCAATATGCAATTTACAATTGTTAGCGGTCGCTTCGCGCCATACGGTGTTCGAGCTTGCCTTGAAAATACGACAGGACGATTGTCAGCAGCCAGTACCATACGGCGGCGACGACCAGCGCCTCGAAGAAGTGATGGCGCGGTGCGCCGGCTTGGCGCGCTCTGCCCATCAGCTCCTCCAGCGCGATCGCACTGGCGAGTGAGGTGTCCTTCTGCATGGCGATGAACTGATTGCCGATATCGGGCGTGATGATTCGAAACGCCTGCGGCAGCACGATCCGCCGCATGGTCTGCCAGGGCGTCATTCCCAGTGCCGAGGCGGCCTCGATTTGACCAAGCCCAACCGCCTGGATACCGGCGCGGAAGATTTCACTCATGTAGGCGCCGTAGTTCAGACTGAGCGCGATGACAGCCGACGGAAAGGAATCCACCACCAGCCCAAGCTGCGCCAGCCCAAAGTAGAAGAAGAAGAACTGGAGGTAGAGTGGCGTCCCACGCATCAGCGAGACATAGAGGCCAGCCAGACTGTTCAGCGGCGCGACGCGCGAGAGCCGCGCCAGCGCCGCTAGCAGCGCCAACACCATCGCGCAGAGGATCGAAATGACCGACAGCTCGAAGGTGATGATCACCCCCTGCGAGATGAACAGCCACCAGTCGGCGATGAATGCGCCGTCGAGCTGGATCGACTTGAGCTGAATCGGGCCGAGCGCCAGCTTGAGGCCGCTGAACATCAGTACCAGCAGCAGCAGCCAGACTCCCCACCAGACCACCAGCGAGAGCCGGAAGGGGATGCGGGGCCCGCGCCGCGCAACCAGCTGCGGAAGTTTCGCCGCCTCGTTTGCCATCGCTACCCCTTCGCGGAATTACCAGTTACGAGTTACGAGTTGTGAGTAAGCTACTCGTAACTCGTAACTGGTAACGCTTAACTCGATGCCTTCGTCGTCAGGTCGATCCCGTAATACTTCATCGAGAGCTTGGTGAGCGTGCCGTCCTTGTGCATTTCGTCGATGATCTTGGTCACCGCGTCGGCCAGGCTCTTCGAGTCGGTCGGGCTTTTCTGATCGAACGCCAAGGCCAGGTCTTCATAGTAGACCGGGTCGCCGAGCACCTTGAACGGCTTGCCATCCTTGATCGCATCCTGGATCGTCGGAAGCGCCGTCAGCACAGCGTCGAGTCGCGTGCCATCGCCCAACTCCAGGTCGGCCAGTGCAAGCTGGTCGGTATCGTAGATCTTGGCTTCAGTGCCCTCGGGCGCGGGCTTGAGGACCTGCTCGCCCTCCAACGTAAGCTTGCCCTGCAGGTAGTCGAGGTAGGTCGTCGCGGTGCCCACGCCGACCTTCTTGCCCTTCAGATCGTCGATCGACGCGGCTTTGCTGTCCTTATGTACGGCAAACGCCGCCGGGGTGTAGTAGTACGGGCCAGTGAAGTACAGCACCTTCTTGCGATCGGAGGTGATCGTCATCGAGCCGGCGTTCATGTCAAAGCGGCCGTTCCAACTGCCGGCGGTGATGATGTCCCAGCTAATGTCCAGAAACTCGGCTTCGACGCCCAGCCGTTTGGCAACCTCCTTGCCGACGGCGATGTCGAAGCCATCCCAGGTGCCGTCGGAATTCTTGAAGCTCTGCGGCTTGTAGTTCGCGTCGGTCGCGATCAACAGCTTGCCGCGCTTCTTTACATCGGCCAGTAGATCGTTCCCGCCCGCTGTTGTGGCCGCAGTCGCCTCGGGTGCAGCGGTCGCTTCGGCCGCCGCTGTCGGCGCGGGAGCCTGTGTCGCCTCGGGTGCAGCGGTTGCGACGGCCGCTGCCGTCGCCTCGGGTGCAGTGGTTGCCACGGCCGCAGCGGTGGCCTGGGGAGCCTGAGTTGCTTGGGGAGCCGTCGCGCCGCCCTGCCCGCACGCCGCCAACGCTAAGAGCGCCAGCAGCGCACCCAGATAAGCCAAACGTCGTGTTAAGGCCATCGAATCCGCTCCTTTCAGACTATTCCAACAATAAACGATTATGATACGTATGCAATAGGTAACGCCTGAGCATCCTCGCTGTGCGGAGCGGCGCTGCGGAGCCGCGCGGATCTTGAGGCAACGGTTGTAAGTTGACCTATTATAGTCTTGAGGGGAGCGCTGTCAAGTATTATGTTTAACTATGGCATTCTTGCGCTGCGCGCCGGAAACACAAGGAAATGGTATCATGACTAGTGGCAATCGCTATTTGTGCTCAAGGCAATGAACTATGCGCGATAATCGAAATACGCTGCCGATGTGGATCGGCGGCCTGCTGCTGGCCCTGGCGCTGATCGTGATCAGCAACCGCGCTGGCGGCGGGCTCAACAGCCCGGCGCTGCTCCAGCGCTTTGCGCCCCGCCCAACCGATCCAAACGCGCCGACGGCACAGCCATACCAGCTTCCACAGGTCAGCTTGCCAAACCTGCCGCCGGCGCTGCAGCGCGCTGTCACCAGCCTGCGCGACCGCCTGGCCGGCGGCGAGGCCATCCCCGCGCTGACGCCAGTGGCCAGCGGCCCGCGCGTACGGGTCGAGGTTGGCGAAGTCAAGCGAGTCGGCGAGCGCATCCAGGTGCGCGGCAAAATTGCCAATAGTACCGATGCGCCTGTGGCCATCCCGCCTGGCGCTTTTTCCTTCCGCGACAGCCGCGGCGTGATATATGCAACGGTTGGCAGTGGCGGCACGACGTTGCGAGCCGGCCAGTCGACCTCGTTCGACCTTGGCGTGCCGCTGCCGCCCGATCTTGGACTCACGCTGATTTTGACCTTACCGCCCGACCAGCCGCTCGAGCAGATTCTGGTGGTGGAGACCAAGCCATGACGGGTAATGCGTAGTGCGTAGATCGCACTCTGTAACTACGCACTATGTCAATTCCAGATAAGGATGACGAAGGCACATGACCGACCACCCACAACCTGACTCGATTATCTATCAAACCAGCCCGGCAGTAAGCAACGATGTGCTCAACGCGTTGTTCGAGGCTGCCTGGCCGGCACATACGCCCGGCGACTTCCAGCCAATCCTCGGCCGTAGCCTGGCGTATGTCTGCGCCTACGACGGCGACCGACTGATCGGCTTTGTTAATTTAGCCTGGGATGGCGGCATCCACGCCTTTCTTCTCAACACGACCGTGCACCCTGACTGGCAGCGCCACGGCATTGGGCGCGCGCTCGTGCGCCGCGCCGCCGCGGTGGCCCGCGAGCGCAACATCCTCTGGCTACATGTCGATTACGAGCCCCACCTGGCCGGCTTCTATCGCGACTGTGGCTTTCGGCCGACCGAGGCCGGGTTGCTGTGGCTGCCAGATCGATGAGTGTCGGCGCTGTGCTAGAATAGGGCAAAGAATGATTGAGGAGCCAGCATGTCTGAACACATGTTCCTGATCAACCACGGCGGGCGACTATGCCTGCAGGTCGGCGACACAGCCTACGCGCTAGGCGACGCGATTCCTTCACTTGATTGGCTGCTGAGCGAGCTGCCGGCCGATCAGGTCGCCCAGCAACTGCTGGCCGCACGCGGCACGCCGATCGTGCTGGACCCAGCTGCGATCGGGCCAGCGATCGGCGCGCAAGAGATCTGGGCATCCGGGGTGACCTACAAACGCAGCGAGGAGGCCCGCGAGCGCGAGTCGCACAACAGCACGATCTACACCCGTGTGTATAGCGCCGCGCGGCCCGAGCTGTTTATGAAGGCGCTTGGCGAAGAGGTGGTTGGCAGCGGCGCGCCCGCCGGCATCCGCTACGACGCCACATGGTCGGTGCCCGAGCCCGAGCTGGCGATCGTGTTCAACCGCCGCATGGAGGTGGTTGGCTTCACAATCGGCAACGACATGAGCTCGCGCGATATCGAGGGCGAAAACCCGCTGTACCTGCCACAAGCGAAAGTCTACGAGCGATCGTGCGTGCTCGGGCCGCGGATCTGGCTTCAGCCTGGCCGCACCGAGTGGCCCGATGTGCAGATCACGATCGCGATTGGCCGGGGCGGCGCGACCGTGTTCGACGGCGCGACCTCAACCGCGCAGATCAACCGGCCACTAGCCGATCTATGCGACTACCTGGGGCGCTGCAAGCGCTTCCCGCGCGGCGTCGTGCTGCTCTCGGGCACGGGGATCGTGCCGCCGGATGATTTCACGCTTCAGCCCGGCGACCAAGTGCGCATCACGATCGATCCAATCGGCGAGCTGGTCAATCCGATCGCGGTGGTCGGCGGCGCGGAGCGAGGCTAGGACAGCTCGGCGGAAGTTCCCTCATTTCCTTCAGTTCCTTGCAGCAAGGAACTGAAGGAAATGAGGGAACTTCCGCCAACTCGATTACACGTTATGGGCGGATACGATGCCGATCGGGATGTCAACCGACTCATACGCCGCCAAGCGAGTCGCTGGCATACGATTCCAAATAGCCACAAACCGTGCAGCGCAGGGTGACGACTTGCCACATCTGCGCGCCGCCCAAGTCGAGCGCGCCGGTGCTGGGATGGCTCACCGGCGCGCCGCGCACCCAAACCGTGACCTCATTACGATCGCGAAACTCATCGGGAATGAACCCGCGCTCCATCAGGCCGCCGCATTTGTCGCATCTCTGGCCGGCAGCCGGATCTAAACGCTGTGTTGCGCCAGTGACCGCGCCGACCACTCGTAAGCCGCAGTTGGTGCAAAACTGTGCGTTCGCCGGCAGCGATTCCTGACACTCTGGGCAATGCATTACAATCGGATCCTATTTTGTGTATGTGGCAATTAGCACGATTCTAACACGACCTGGGAAGTTTTGTATATGGGCCACATAACCCGCGCAACCCTCGTCCAAGCCATCCTCGCCGCCGCAGGGCGCGACCCGCGTATCCTTGGCGTGCTCGACTACGGCTCAACCAGCGAACGACGCGGCGACGAGTGGTCGGATGTCGACCTGGCGCTGTTCTTGCGCGACCAAGATGTGGCCGCGTTTACGCGCGATTGGCAAGCCTGGGCCGGGCAGTTTGGTCGGCTGCTGTTGGCCTACACCAGCGGCCTCGGCAAGCCCTGGGCAGTCTATGCTGCCAGGCCGCTGCCGCTGCGGGCCGATTTCAATTTCTGGCCGATCTCAACCGCGCGGCAGATTTTGCATTGGCCCAACGCACCCGCCACTATCGAGAGCATGCTGCTCTACGACACTGCCGAAGGGCAGCTGCGCCCATATGTCGCGCAGATCGTCGGCCAGTCGCTGCGCCCGCCCGATCTGGAGCAAACATTCCAGCAGGTCTGCGGCGACTTCTGGTACTACGCGCTGCGCACCTGGGCCAAGCTGCTGCGCGGGCAGCTGTGGGCCGCGCGCCACGAGTACGACTCGATCATGCTCGGCAACCTCATGGCGCTGCTGCGGATCGAAGCCGGCGCGACCGAGCACTGGCGCGGCTCCTCGGCGGCATTGGGCATCGAGCAGGCCATCCCCGCTGCCCGGCTGGCCCAGGTCGATCGATGCATTGCCGGCCCAAGCGCTAATGATCTGCGCCAATCATTCGCCCAATCGGCCCAGCTAGCCCAGGCGGTCTGCGGCAGAATCGCCGAACAGCACGGTTGGGCCTGGCCGCAGGCGCTCGCCGAGCAGATGGTCGCGATCACCGCGCCAACAGCGCGGGTGACAGGTAAGAGGCGATAGGGGATGGGGCAATTCATAATCCTATCGCCTTTTACCTTTCGCCTATGGCTACTATTCACAACGCCGCGCCGATCGCCGCCTCAAGCTCGTCCGGCGCCAGCTCGATCGGGTTGGCGCGCGTGCTGTTAGCGCGCAGCGCCTGCGCGGCCAGCCCCGGCACGCCCGCTGCGGTCAAGCCATACGCTGCCAGGCCGGGAATCTCAAGCTCGGCGACCAGCGCATGCAGCCACTTCACCAGGTCGGCCAGCAGCGCCGCTTCGGTTGCGCCGCGCCGCCCGAGCACGATCTCGGCGACGTGAGCATAGCGGGCCAGAAAAGGCCCGCCGGGGTCGCGCTGCTGTAGAGCCTGAATATTCGCCGCCGTGATATGTGGCAGCAGCGCGGCGCAGGCGATACCATGCGGGATCGGGTATCCGCCGCCAAGCGGTGCGGCGATGCCATGCACGGCGCCCAGGCCGGCATTCGCCAGCGCCAGACCGCCCATAAGGCTGGCGGTGCTCATTGCCTCGCGCGCGGCCGCGTCGTCGGGGTGGTGGTACGCGCGCCGCAACGCCCAGGCCGCGCGCGCCAGACCCTCGGCGCACAGGCCATCGGTGATCGGCTGGGCGCGCCGCGAGACATACGGCTCGATCAGCTGGGTCAGCGCGTCGAGCCCGCTGCTGGCGGTGATGCTCGGCGGCAGATCGTGGGTGAGACGCGAGTCGACCAGCGCGAGTCGCGGCAGCAGCGACGCATGGCGAATGCTGGCTTTGGCGCGCTGCTCGGGCGCGGCCACGACGGTGTTACGGGTGACCTCGCTGCCGGTGCCGGCGGTCGTGGGCACGGCCACGATCGGCAGCGCCGCGCGCTCCAGCGGCTTACCGGCACCAACCACCTCCAGGTATTCCAGCGCGCCGCCGTGATTCGCAGCCAGTGCCGCGATCGCCTTGGCGCTGTCGAGCACGCTGCCGCCGCCAACGCCAATCACCAGATCGCAGCTGGCCGAGCGCGCCTGCCGAGCGCCCTCCTCGACATCGGCGACGCGCGGCTCGCCGGCGACGGTGTGCATCGCCGCCACTAATCCAGCCGCCTGCAGCTGCACCACTACCTGCGCCGCCGAGCCGCCCCGCGCCGACGCCCCGCGACCGAGCGCTAGCAGCGCCCGGCGCCCAAAGGCCCCGGCGAGCTTGGCCAGTTCACCCGACGTGCCCGGCCCGACCACAATCTGCCCGGCGGTCGCAAACTCATAGCGCATACGTACTCCTTGATGACGCTGGAGGCTTGAGATTTGAGGCTGGTTGTTCGGCCCCCTGCAAGCCTCCTGCCTCTAGCCTCAAATCAAACTTCCTCATCGCCATAAAAGATCGGTGTGCTGCGCACGCGCGAGCGCGGTTGGACCAGCCACGGCTCGACCGCCGCGGCCCACTTTTGATAGTGTGGCGTCTCACGATGCGCCGCCATCGCCGCACCGTCGCGGTAGACCTCGTACAGCGTGAAGTGATTCGGGTCGTCCGCCGAGCGCAGCACATCATAGCGCAGATTGCCCGGCTCGGTACGCGAGCCACGCGCGTTTGCCAGCGTCGCGGCGATAAACTCGTCGACATGCTCGCGCTTGACATCAATTGAGACTACTAGAGCGTTCATACCACCCTCCTGTCGATTGCAGATTGCAGACTGCAGATTGCAGAGACCGGAGACCAGAGACTAGAGATAGCTGTCTCGTATCTCCCGTCTCGTGTCTCCTGTCTCCTGTCTCATGCCTACTGTCTCCTCGGCCGGCAGCCCGATCATTTCCATCAGCATCAGTGCGTTGGTCGACGTGGCGATGCCGGGCCGCAACCGGTAGTCGAAGCGCATGACCAGGCCCCCGGCACCGCGCGTAAACTCTTCGGTGAAATGGACCATCTCACTCGCCGCGGCCAACTCCGGCACGTCGGCGAGCGTCAGATCGTGGGTCGAGACCGCGCCGGTTGCGCCCAAGCTCAGCAGGTAGAGGATGATCCGCCGCGCCGCGATCTGCCGCTCGCTGGTGTTCGTACCGTGCAACATCTCGTCGAGCAAAAACAGCAGCGTGCGCTGGCCGCGGGCATGCGCCTGCTCGGCTGCATCGACGACCTGTTTCAGCCGTTGGAGTTCGGCCATAAAGTACGACACGCCTTGCTCCAGCGAGTCCTGCACGCGCATGCTCGTGGCCAACGCCACTGGACGCAGCTGCAGCAGCGCGGCGCAGACAGGACCGCCGGCCTGGGCCAGCGCCACATTGAGCCCGATCGCACGCAGGAGCGTGCTTTTGCCCGACATATTCGAGCCGGTGACAAGCAAGAAGCGGCCCGGCGGCGCGATCGAAACGTCATTTCCTACACAGACATCGGGCGACAGCAGTGGGTGGCCTAAGTTGTGGGCGTCGAGGATGTGATCCACGAAGTCACTGGAAGAGGCACGAAGATTCAGGTTTATAGCGACACGGTCTGCTTGATCTTCTACTTGTACGCTTTCGTGTTCCTTCGTGTCCGTTGCTGGATCGATCAACTCGGGGAACGCCCAGCCCGGGTGATCATGGGCCAGCGTCGCCAGCGCGGCCAGCGCCTCGAGTTCGCCGAGCGCCGCGAGCCAGCGCCGGGCGCTGCTGCCGGCTGTGCTCCGCCAGCGGTCGAGCAGCCAGAGCACATGGACGTTCCACAGTGTCGCCAGTTGGATCGGGTAGAAAAACATCCAGCCGCGTAGATCGGCCAGCGCCATGAGCCGGCTCAGCCGCCGCATCTGCCGATCGGCCCGCAGCTCGGCGGCAGCCAGCTCGCCTTGCAGCCGGCGCAGCTCGAGCGCACCGAACGGCTGGCTGCCCAGCATCTGGAATAGCTCGGCATAGGTCGCGAACACCTGCTGCCGCTCGGCTACCTCGTCGATCTCACGGTCGACCGCGCGGCCGATCGTTTGGGTCAGCGCCAGGCCGGCGATGATGCCGCCCAGCCAAATCGGCAGATTCATCAATCCGGCAACCTGCGCGCCTGCGAGCAGCAGCGTCGCCAATGGTAGAACGCGCGCCAGGAGCAGCAACCAGCCGCGCGCGGGCAGCCAGGGTGCGCGCTCGGCCCAGCGCAGAAAGCGCTCGTAATCCACCTGCGCCGCGCCCATCAGCCGGCCGCGCAGCGCAAGCCGATCGCGCAGCTCGTTCAGCGGCGCCAGCTCGGCCACGGCCGCCTGGCGCGCGCGCCCTACTCTCGGTGCGGCCGGCGCGAGCAGCCAGTCGCGCAGCGTCGCCAGGCCCACCGGTGTGGCCGGAGTATTCAGCAGATGTTGCAGCGAAGCATGCCCAAGCAGATCCAGGTCGAATGCGTTGGCACGTTGCAATGTTCCAACGTTCGAAGGTTCCAACGTGTCTCGCTCGTCTTCCGGCGGTTGGCGCAGCGGCAGATTGGCCCAGTCGCGCCGCAGCCGCATCAGCCCTTCGTCGTTGATTACAAATAGCTCGGTGTAGCGTTGCAGCGCCTGATCGACGCGCCCGTGGTGGATGAACGAGACCACAAAGCCCGCGCCAAGCACAACCGCCGCAACCAGCAGCGCCGGCGTCGCGCGCCACAGCCACAGCCCGCCGCATAGCAGCGCGGCGGCGATCAGCACCACGCTGAGGTTGGCATTGCGATAGCTGTGCCGGTTGTACCAATCGCGCCGCGCGCCAAACTCGGCGCAGCGCTGCTGGTAGACCAGCTCCGGCTTACGAGCAGTTCGATTGGCCTGTTCCGATTGCGACATCACCACATTCTCCCTAACCATTGTGCTGCCGAGCCGCATGGTACGCGATTTCGCTGGCGGCGTAAAGGCGAATTGGAGATTGCAGATTGCAGATTGCAGATTGCAGATTAATCCCAGTAATTTCATCCTCTATCCTCGATCCTTATATTATCCTCTGTCTCCTATCTCCTGTCTCCTGTCTCCTGTCTCCTGTCTTCTGGCTCCTGTCTTCTGGCTCCGAAATCCGCCCGACGACCGACTTGAATCCCGTTAGCCGGCATGGTAGACTGCGGAGTAGCAACCAATCATTCGCGGCCGGAAAGGGGACGTCGCCCGTATGGCCAAGCTCTTCGTGATCACCAGCGCCGACATAGTTGTATGCGCCTGGTGACAGCAAGCTTCAACTAGCTTCGCTCTGCAATTAAGTCGCGCAGCCGTATCGGCTATTCTACTCGGCTGAGTCGTTCTACTCAGCCGGTGTGAGCCGGTATCTTGTTGGGTGGCAATAATCTGCAGACGGCCACAGGTGCAGTATGCCCTGTGGCCGTCGTTTATCGTGCGGCCATGGGATGATCCCATGGCCGTTGCCGTTGGTCTCGTTTCATCTCTGCCCAAGGCTAAATAGATCTGATGTCACACAAAAATACTATACGGCGCGATGAGCGCTCTGCATACAAGGAAAAGAACCTTATGGCATCCCAATCACGTCAACCAAATCGTCAAGTCACAGCCAGCCCGAACGCCTGGCGCGAACGCACGCACGCATGGGCGCGCTTCGGCGGCCTGTGGCGGCACTCCAACTTCAGGCGGCTGTGGGCCGGGCAGACCGTCTCGCAGCTTGGGTCGACAATTACTCGCGAGGCGCTGCCATACACCGCGATTCTGGCGCTTGGGGCCAGCCCACTGCAGATGGGGCTGCTGGGCGCGGCTGGCGCGGCGCCGCTGCTGCTGCTCGGGCTCTTCGCCGGAGTCTGGGTCGATCGGATGCCGCGCCGCCCGCTGATGATCGCCGCCGACGTCGGCCGCGCGCTGCTGCTGCTATCGATCCCGCTGGCCTATCTGCTGGGCGCGCTGCGGATCGAGCAGCTCTACCTGATCGCCGCACTGACGGGCATTCTTACGGTGTTCTTCAATGTGGCCTACCACGCGCTCCTGCCTGCGCTGGTCGAGCGCGACCAATTGGTCGAAGCCAATAGCAAGCTTAGCATAAGCGAGTCGCTGGCCGAGATCGCCGGGCCGCCGCTGGGCGGCGCGCTGGTGCAGATGATCAGCGGCCCGATCACCCTGCTGCTCGACGCGCTGTCTTTTGTCGCCTCGGCATTGTCGCTGCTGCGCATGCGCGTGGCCGAGCCGCCGGCCACACCGCCGGCCGAGCAGCCGCACATCCTGCGCGACCTCACAACCGGGCTGCAGGCGATCTGGAATAGCCCGCTACTGCGCGCGTTCGCCGGCAGCGCGATCATTCGCAACTTCTTCGGCTGGTTCTTCGGCGCGATCTACGGGCTGTACGCCATCCGCGTGCTGGGGCTGGGCACGGCCACGCTCGGGCTGGTGGTCGCATGCGGCGGCATCGGCGGATTCCTTGGCGCGGCGCTGGTTGGGCCACTCACCCGCCGCTGGGGCATCGGCCCAATCATCGTCGGCGCGCTGCTGATCGACGCGGCCGCGTCGGGGCTGACCTGGCTAGCCGGTGGGCTGCTGCCGCTCGCCGTGCCGCTGCTGATCGCCTCGCAGCTGATCGGCGACGGAGCGATGATTGTGGCACTGATCGCCGAGCGCAGCCTGCGCCAAGCGATCACGCCCGATCGGCAACTGGGGCGGGTGAACGCCAGCATGAACGTGCTCAGCGAGGGCATTGGCACGCTGGGGCTGCTCGCCGGCGGTGTGCTGGCCGAGGCGATCGGCCTGCGCCCGACCGCTGGCGTGGCCGTGCTCGGCATCATGGCCAGCGCACTGGTGGCGCTACTTTCGCCACTACGGCGCCAGCGCGCACTTCCAGATTCGGAGGAGTAATAGTAAGGATTGAGTGTCTCCAGTCGCTACATGGTGCCGACCGCGGAGCGGCTCGCGCCCTACTATCGGGTCTGCGCGCCCGATCTACCAGGCTTTGGCAAAAGCGAACACCCTTCTGGAGACCAACGATGGTGCCCGCGTGGGTCGTGTTCGGTATTGTGGCGGCATTCATAGTGCAGCTTGGGGCTCTGTTGCCAACTGCTCTGTACCCATCGCTCACCCCACCCGCCCTCCAGGCAACGCCCTACGACTTGCCCGGCGCAACTTCGGTCACTATTGGCTTTTTTCTCATCCCGCTGACGATCGGGATCGCGATCTTGCGCTACCGTCTGTGGGACATCGACATCCTGATCAATCGCACACTGGTCTACGGCGCGCTCACCGCTTGCGTCGTCAGCCTCTACGTGCTGGTCGTGGGCGTGCTCGGCGCGGTCGTCCAGGCGCAGGGGAATATCCTCATCGCGGTGCTGGCCACTGGCCTGGTGGCGATACTGTTCCAGCCGCTGCGCGACCGGCTCCAACAGGTGGTCAATCGCCTGATGTACGGCGACCGCGACGACCCGTATGCCGTGCTCTCCAGCTTGGGGCAACGCCTCGAAGCAACACTTGCTCCGGATGCTGTGCTGCCCACGATCGTCGAGACGATCAGGGAGGCGCTCAAGCTGCCATATGTTGCGATTGCGCTGACGACGAATGACCAACGACCGACAACCAACCACGAAAGACCAATGATCGAAGACGAAGCAGCTGCTTTCAGCGTTCACCGTTCGTCTTCCGCCCTGCATTCGTCTCCCAGTACCGGGGTCGAGGTCGTCGCATCCAGTGGGGAAGCGCCTGTCAGCTCGTCACTTGATCACCTCGTCATTGTATCTCTCATCCACCAGGGGGAGACGATCGGTCAATTGCTGCTCGCGCCACGAGCAGTGGACGAGGCGATCGCCCTGGCGGCAACCCTGCAGCCAGATGTGATCCTGATGGATATTAAGATGCCGGGCGTCAATGGTATCCGGGCCACACGCGAGATTCTGCACACCAGCCCGCACATCAGCATCCTGGTCGTCTCGATGCTTGAAGACAACGACTCGGTCTTTGCCGCAATGCGGGCGGGCGCGCGCGGCTATGTGCTGAAGGGTGTCAATCAAGCGGAAATCCTGCGGGCGATCCGGGCGGTCGCCAACGGCGAGGCGATCTTCGGCCCGGGGATCGCCCAGCGGTTGATCGGGTTCTTCGCCGCCGCCCGCCCGACCGTACCGCCGCGAATCTTTCCGGAGCTGACCGAGCGCGAGGGGGAGGTTCTGGCGTTGCTTGCGCAGGGCCGTAGCAACGTGGAGATCGCCGAGCAGTTGTCGCTCAGCCTGAAAACGGTGCGCAACCACGTCTCGAACATCTTCAGCAAGTTGCAGGTGGCCGATCGGGCACAGGCCGTCATCCGCGCGCGCGAAGCCGGGCTGGGGCACATGGACCGCGAGCGTGGTGCCGAATAGGCAGGAGCTTTCGACTCGGTTGGCACTTCAGAGCCTTCTACTCGCCTTCAAATAGCTACACGATCTGCAACAGGGGGTGTCCGGGTATGGGTCAAGCATCATCTGGCGAGGTCTGAACCCGACCGTCTTGACGGGTCTCGTACAATACAGACGGGCAGTTCATGAGCTTGCCGCGAGCCGCCACATGCCGATCGCCAAACCGAAGCGCCGCAGCAAACCAGGCGCACGCCGCTATTACCCGCTCTGGCGGCTGATCCGCGCGAACTTCTACGACTTCGGGTTGTTGCTGCGCGAGTCGTGGATCGCCCTGGTCGGCTTCGCGGTGCTGACGCTGGCCGGCACGCTGTATCTGCATTATGTCCACCCCAACCAGCTCGGCTTCGCAGCCGCGCTGTACGAAACGCTCAAGCTAGTATCATTTCAGAGTGGCATCGACCTGCCCGGCGACCTGCTCGGCAAAACGCTGTTCTTTCTGATCCCACTGCTCGGCCTGGCGCTGATCTTCCAGAGTGTACTGAACTTCGGACGCCTGCTGCTCGACAAGGGCAGCCGCCGTGAGGCCTGGCAGGTCGCGCTGGCATCGACCTACCACGATCATGTGATCGTCTGCGGGCTCGGCCGTGTGGGCTTCCGCGTCGTCACGCAGCTGATCGACAGCGGCTACGAGCCGGTGGTGATCGAGCGCGACTGGGCCAGCACCTTCGTCGAGCGGGCGATCAACCTCAAGGTGCCGGTGGTTGTCGGCGATGCGCGCGAGCTCACCACGCTGCGCCAGGCCGGGCTACCGCGCGCCCGCGCAATCATTGCGGCGATCCAGAGCGACCTCACTAACATCGAGATCGCGCTGACCGCGCGCGGCGCGCGGCCAGGTATGCGCGTGGTGTTGCGCGTCTTCAGCGAGGAATTGGATCAGAATCTGGAGCGTAGCTTTGGCCCGAACGCGGCGTTCAGTGCCTCGGCATTGGCCGCGCCAACCTATGTGGCGGCCAGCGTCAGCCGCGAGGTCGACTACGCCCTGAGAGTCGGCGCCCAATTGCTCGGCGTCACCACGCTGAAGGTACAACCCGGCAGCATGATCGCGGGTGACGCCCGTGCGATCGAGGAGGCGCGTAGCCTCCGCGTGCTGCGCCAGATCGACGCGCACGGGCGCATCGTGCGCTCCGCGGCGATGCGCCGGCTCGGCAACGGCGACCGCGTGACGCTGCTCGGATCGCTGGAGGCGTTGGAATCGTTACGACTGAAGAACAGGCCCGACAGCAAGCTCAATGCACCCCGGCCGCCCGCGCTCCAGCACCTTACTCCGGAGTTTGACACGGTGATCATCTGCGGGCTGGGCAAAGTCGGCTACCGCGTAGTGCACCAGCTCGACCAACTGACGCCGCGGCCGCGAATTGTCGTGGTGCGAATGAACGATGGGCGGGCCGACTTCTCGCAGCGGATCAGCCAACTGGTTGGCGTCGAAACCGTCATCGGCGATGCGCGCGACCCCGAGGTGCTGCGCCAGGCTGGGATCGAACATGCCTATACTGTGGCCGCGCTGACCTCGGACGATCTGCTGAACCTGCACATCGGCCTGGCCGCCCGCCGTGTCCGCGCCGATGTGCACGTCGTTCAGCGGGCCTTCAGCCAGGCGCTCGCCGAGAAACTTGACGACATGTTCGGCATCCGCACCGTGTACAGCACGTCGGGGCTAGCCAGCCCTACGCTAGCGGCGGCGGCGGTGCTGGGCGATATCACGCAGGCATTCGCGGCAGCCGGCGATCTGTTCTCGGCCGACGAGGTGGCCGTGCGCAGCGGCGACGCGCTGGACGGCCGCAGTGTCGAGGACATCCGCGGCCAGCACGGCGGCCTGGTGATCGCACTGCGCCGCGGAGACACAACCCAGACCCTGCCGGCGCTCGGCACGACGTTAGCTCCCGGCGACACAATCACGCTGCTCGCCCCGCTTGCGGATCTGGCGCGCCTGCGGGCGGCGCTCGGCCGGCGCGGACCGAGTAGCTAGTGCTCATAGTGAATGGTGGAGGGTTTTGAATGCTGCGATATATCGCGTTTCTGCGCGCCATCAATGTTGGTGGCCATACTGTCAAAATGGAGCATCTGCGCAGACTGTTTGAGTCGCTCGGCTTTTCTAACGTGGAGACCTTCATCGCGAGCGGGAATGTGATCTTTGAGGCATCCGACACCGACGCCCACACGCTTGAACAGCAGATCGAGCGCCACCTGCAGCACTCGCTTGGCTACGCCGTCGCCACGTTCTTACGAACCGCAGCCGAATTGGCGGCGATTGCGCACTACCAGCCGTTTCCAATATCGGAACTCGACGCCGCGAGGAACGGGCTGTATATCGCGTTTCTGCCAGCTCCGCCACCGGACGAGGCACAGCAAAAGCTGATGGCTTTCCGAACCGAGCTTGACGACTTCCACATCCATGGGCGCGAAATTTACTGGTTATGTCGTACCAAGATCAGCCTCTCGGCATTCTCGGGCGCGCTGCTTGAGAAGACGATTGGCATGCCGGCAACGATGCGAAACGCAACCACGGTCAGAAAGCTGGCCACCAAATACGGTACTCCGCACTAGAATGCGATAGAGAATCCACGAAGATACACGAATGAACACAAAAAGCATGCATTCATTCGTGTATCCCTTCGACGGAGTTTACACTGAGCGCAGTCGAAGTGCTCATGGCAGGCTTCGTGTCGCTTCGTGGATCATGATGAATAGTCTACCGACGCTCTAGTGGGTCGTTTGACATGCGAATCGGCATTGTGTCAGCCTATAATGAGGTGGTCAGTCAGCTCCTCGTTTGTGGCTGTGGGCGACCCCGTTCCTCCAGGCTCCGCAGCTGCGGCAGCGGCTTGCCCGACTCCAAAAAGGTCTTGAGCGAAGACAGGATCGGCGACCAACCCTCACGGAAGCCCTCGGCGGCCTGTTCGTTTGGCAGCTCGTCGTGAACTAATGTGAGCTTGACCATGCCCTCGTGCGGTTCGAGAGTAAAGCTCACGCGCGAATACCCCTGCTTGCGAGCGCGGATGTTTCAAAAGGGGCCGTCCTCTCGCTCGATCTGGCCCTGGGAGTGCTCGTCGACGCGGGTTTTAACTATCAGACGGCGCTGATCGGCATTATGACGGTCGTAAACTATACTCTGGGCTTCACATTCGAAGAGCAGGCCTCTATCAAGCGCGATGACGACGTGGCCTACCTGCGTGAGTTGATTACCGCCAATCACTTACGTTACCTCAGCGCAGCATTCGAGGAAAATATGACGCCGCCAGACTCCGACACTGAGTTCGAAGCTAGCCTACGGCTGATTATTGCTGGCCTGGGCTTGCAGCGCTAACGATACGATAAGGCGCCATACTAGATCTGTTCGCCAGACAGTGTGGCCTCTGGCGGCGGGGCGGAGCCCGACGCCGAGTGCGGCTGCATTGCCCGCGTCGCATGTTCCTGGCGCTGGCTCGTAATATACGCTAGCATCGCAGGATTGAAGCGTGCGATCAGGGCGCGTGCCTGGGCTTCCAGCACACCCCCATAATAGCTTTGGATGTGGCGCCGCACGTAAGGGTTGGTTGCGACGGTCTGGCGCGAATGCACAACTTCATCGTGCGCGGCAAAAATGATATGCGGAACGTCGGCCATCACGGCGGCCCCTAAGCACATCGGGCATGGTTCGCAGGTCGTGAATAGAATCGCGTTCTTGTAGTTTTCCCACAGCGCGGTTCCACCATCCAAGAGCGCGCCCAGCTCGGCATGCCTGAGCTGGCTTTGTTTGGCCTGGTGCTGCGCTCGCCCGCGCGATACAATCCGCCCCTCGATGACTACAACTGCCCCGATCGGCAGTTCGCCTGCTAACCCCGCTTGTTCCGCTTCGTAGAGCGCTTCACGCATAAACAGCGTCAGATCAAGACTGGCAATCTGTGGGGCGAGCAAATCAGTCTGCATGGCTGCTCCGTAATCAGTTCAAGGAAAAACAAGCGCAGCGCCGGGCCTGTTCGTGCCTGTCAGCATAGCACAAATGTCAAGGTCACCTCGACCAGCACGACATGAGTGCAATTCCGCGCTATTGAAAGGGATTCTTATCTCGCCTTGTCTGTCGGCGCTGCCGCCCGCTCTTCGGCCTGTGCCGCTCGCTTCTTGGCGCGTTCGGCATCCTGTTCGGCCTGCTCGACGCGCTGCTCGACGTGTTCGGCGTGCTGCTCGATCTGCTGCCGTGTGCCAGGAAACAGGTCGGCGACGAACAAGACGCCCGCAGTGGTCACGCCGACGATTGCGCCAAGCCACCAGAGCGACGTCCCAACCGCCAACCCGATCGCGCCGGTAATCCAGATCGCCGCCGCCGTCTTGATGCCGCGCACATCCGTGCCGCCCTTGAAGATCACCGCGCCGCCGAGAAAGCCGATGCCGGAGAAGAAGCCCTGGAGCAGGCGGCCGATCGCCGAAGGGTCGGTGCTTGTTAGGTGCTGAGCCAGCAGCATATAGGTCGCGCTCCCAACCGCCACCAGCACCATACCGGCGATGCCGATCGCCTTATGATGCAAGCGTCGCTCGTAGCCGATCAGCGCGCCGATCACGCCGGCGCCAAACAGTCGCAGCAACATGATCGGCACGGTCAAGATCTCGCTTTCGTTCATGGCATACCTCCGCTCGATCGACAGCAGTAACGCTGCGCACCAATCACAGAGCAGAGATTGGGCCACGAGACGAGGATATACGGCTTGGCACACGGTATCCAGGAGTAAGATAGCTTATACCTGTCCCAAGGTCCAGAGTGCTGAGGCGCCATCCAGGGCGCGCGTGGTATGATCATGCTGGCGCCGTGCGAGCGGTGTGGCGCGTACTGTACGTGCGAGCATTGCACGACGCCGATGATGAAAGGAGCGATAGCAATGACGACCGGCACTCACCCTGAGAAGAGCAGCGTCTTCACGCCCGCCGAGCGTGCGTATCTCGAGAGCCAGCGACTGGGCCGCCTGGCCACCGTCGGCCCCGACGGCCAGCCGCATGTCGTGCCGGTGGCGTTCCGGTACAACCCGGAGCATGATACGATCGATGTCGGCGGCCATGGCTTTGCCGCAAGCAAGAAGTTTCGCGATGTGCTGCGCAATCCCCGCGTAGCGTTTGTGGCCGACGATGTGCCATCCATCAACCCGTGGATCGCGCGCGGAATCGAGATCCGCGGGGCGGCGGCAGTGCTAGAGACCGGTGGCGATGAGATTCTGCCGGGCTTTGCGCCGCAAATGTTCCGCATCACCCCACGGCGAATTGTGAGTTGGGGGATCGATGGGGAAGGCCGATCTGCCAATGCCCGCTCGGTCGCATAGCCGGGAAGCTGGCAGGCGCCAGGCGCAATACCAGACCGTCGAGCGGACTACGACGCAGCATTTTCGCGACCGCGAGGTGCCGCGCGGCTGAACGCATGCCCTTGCCACCTATGGGCACATGTGGACGCGCCCTCGTTCTCCCGGCGCGAGGCGTTGGCTTGAAGACATAGTTGGAGCCGCACATGTAACGAATCCGCCCCGGCGTAGACTTCTCCATAGAAGCATGATCAAAAGAAGAACGTGGCGATCGAACGCTCTTCCGACAGCTTCTTATTGAAATCGCGCCCGTGCTGTCGCAAACTCTGCAGCACGCTTATATGGAGAAATAGCTATGCTTCGCTCATCCACTCGCCGGATCGTTCAGGCGTTGTTCGCCGCCGCCGTGGTGTTTTCGGCCCTTATCGGAGGTGGCGTCGCCGCCGCCGCGCCCAATCAGGTCGGGGCGGTATACGCCCTGACGAATACGACTAGCGGCAATGCTGTCGCCGTATGGAATCGATCGTCGGATGGCGCCTTGACGCCTGCCGGCACGTATCCCACCGGCGGCGCCGGCATCGCGGCCGGGCTTGGCTCGCAGGGTGCGCTGGTGCTCAGCCAGAATCACCAGTGGCTCTTCGCCGTCAACGCCGGCAGCGACGACATATCGAGCTTTCGGGTCGATCGCGATCGTCTGACGCTGGTGAGCCGCGTTGCGTCGGGCGGTGCGCGGCCGACCAGTCTGACGGTATCGGGGAACCTGTTGTATGTGCTGAACGCCGGGGGAGACGGCAACATCAGCGGCTTCACCGTGGCGAACGACGGTACGCTGGCGCCGCTGGCCGACTCGACCCGCCCGCTGAGCGGGAATGCCACCTCGCCGGCCCAGGTGCAGTTCAGCCCCGAGGGCAGTCTGCTGCTGGTCGCCGAGCGCGCCACGCAGAGCATCGACGCCTACCAGGTTGGCGCGGATGGCCGGGCCAGCTGGCCAGTCGTCAATCACTCGGCAGGTGCGGTGCCATTCGGGTTTGCGTTCGGCAAGCGCGATCAGGTGTTCTTCTCGGAGGCGGGCGGCGGGCAGAATGGTTTGAGCGCGGCTTCGTCCTACCGTGTGGGCGCGGGCGGCAGCTTGACGGTGATCACCGGCTCGGCGCCAACCTACCAGGGCGCGGCATGCTGGCTGGTCGTCACAAACGACGGCCGCTACGCCTACACCGCCAATGCCGCCAGCAACTCGATATCGGGCTTCGGCATCGGCGCCGACGGCAGCCTGAGCCTGATCACCCCCGATGGCCGCACCGGCACGACGGGCGCTGGCCCGGCCGACATGGCGCTCAGCCTCGATAGCCAGTTCCTGTATGTGCGCAATGGCCGCGCTGGTACGATCGGCGCGTTCGCGGTGCAGGCCGATGGTAGCTTGCAGGCGCTAGGCGACACGAGCGGGTTGCCGGCCGGTTCGGCCGGGCTGGCGGCATATTAATTCTACAGTGGATTAAACATCTCTCGTATCGAAGTTTTTTCGTTCTGCGAACGAAAAAACTTCGATACGAAGAACAAAATGCGTGCTTTGTGAGCGACCGCGTAACTCCTATGATTTAGAAGTGCGGAAGCACCTTGGAAGAGAATAGCTCCATGCTGCGCATGACACGATCGTGAGGAATCGCACCAACGAAATTGAACCAGCTAATCACTCGCCCCGGATTGAACTCCTGCTGCACATACTTCAGCCGCTCCACACATGCCTCAGGTGTGTCGAAGATCGCCATGCCGTCGTTCATCATCTCGTACGTCACAGCACGGGTCCGCTCCAAGAGCGCGTCCATGTTCTTGCGTTCGGCCTCCGACATCCACTTTCCGGAACTGGAAGTCAACAACGATGTAGCCAAATCAACAAAGTTCTTGACCGCCGGCTCTACATCTTGCCTGATTTTGGGCCGGTCCTCGCCGACATACAGGGGCATAAGCAGCGTCAGATCGTCTTGGCCCATGTCGGGGTGCCCGGCTTCCTTGCGGGCATTCTGGTACATGGTAAGGAGCGCTCGCAGTTTGGGAAAAGGATTGATATGCGCCGCGACTAGAATGGGGTAGCCCAATTGGCCCGCAAACTTAAACGTGTCCGGTCCGTTGGCCGCGACCCAGATCGGCGGGTGCGGCTGCTGGAGTGGCTTAGGCACAAGGCAAATGTCGTCGGCTTGGAAGAAGCGCCCCTGGAAGGAGAACCGCTCCTGGGTCCATGCCTGGCGGATGTAGTCGAGCGCTTCGATCATCCGATCTCGGCTCTCGGACAAGGGCACGCCGAAACCGGCAAAATGCTGCGGGTTCGAGCCCCGCCCGACACCGAACTCGACCCGCCCACCGCTCAGGACATCCAGGGTCGCGATCTCCTCGGCTATCCGCAAGGGATGCCCAAGTGGCAGCTGCACGATCGCCGTGCCCAGGCGCATAGTGCGGGTTCGCTGGGCGATCGCGGCAAGCAGCAGCGCCGGGGACGGGAGGGCCGATTGCTTTTGGTTGAAGTGCTGTTCGACAGGCCAAACTGACTCAAACCCCAAGGCTTCGCCCCGCGCGGCCTGCTCGATGGTATCGCGGTAACGTTGGGCCGGTGACTGGGTATCCGAACAAGACATCAGATAGTGAAGCCCGAATTTCATCTGCGATTTCTCCTACAGAAGATAGCCTTCGATCTCTGCACGATTATCGCGATAATCTTATTGCTGGGCCTCCATCATTCGGTGGAACGCAGGCTAAGGCAAAGGCGTAGCTGCTACTCCGCGCCGGTGCGAAAGGCGCTGCATAGACGCTCCGTGCCAATCCCGCTGATCAGCAGACGTTCCTTTTGATTACTCAACAGTTGCTGAGTCCAGGTTGTGAAGCCGCCATCGATGAGCAGGTGCTCGACATCTGCGCTATCTCTGGCGGAGACGGCGAAGCAGAGTCCGGCGTAGTAGTTCCGTCCAGCACTACGGTGCGGATCGAGATCCAACTGGACATGCGGGAATTGTGCTGCCAGTGGCTCGATCACACTCGTACGCAGCGACTCATGGCGCGTTCCATCCGTCAAATCCGTAATGCCCACCCGCATACTATGGATTCGATAGTCACGTGCAGGTAAAGCCGAAAATAGGCGCAGATACAATCTCAGTTGCTCGGCAAGCGAGTCGAGCTCGAACCGGTACGATCCTTCGTCGCGCCCTGCCGTGCACAGCCCGAAGAGCCGAAAGTGCGAGAATGTCGCCGGTCCCGTGGCGCGCTGCGGCCGCAGTAAGCGATGGCTTGCACACAGCCGCACCCGCTGGTGCGCCTGACCCGCCGAGCGAAGATGCATGCGGCGCCGGGCGGCGCATTCGAGCGCGAGAACATTCGTCGAGTCCGAGACCAGTTCGGTATTGCGAATCGTTGCGATGGCCTTGTTCTGATCGACTGCCGCAACGACAGAGTTGGTGCCGAGCGGACAGACTGGTGCAAGCTCCAGCGGCTCGAACAGAGGCGCCGCGAGCGACATGGCCAGGCGATCAAATTCGATCAGCGCCTGCGCACTCGTAGCCGAAGGGCGGACAAAGCGATTGTGCTCGTAGGAGGCCATCAGCGTCGCGGGGGTGTGCTTGGCGGCACGCTGACGATAGACTTCCAGCAGTAAAGACTGCAGATCCGAGGGCGTGAGCTGTTCCACAAGAATATCAAGCAGATTGGCAACACCGCTCTCGCGCACAATCCGATCGACGATTGCGTTGGTCACGAGTTCACCTTTTGTCATCTACTGACCGCTAAAGCCGTCAGCTTGCGCCTGGCTCTTTCGACACCATGACCCAGGAGCCGACACGATAGGCCGGATGACGCTCGCTGGCTACGAGACAACGGCCCGCCAGTTCGGGATCGGCCCAAGCCAGGGTCACAGGCCGAGGGGATTGCTCCACGCCATGCCCGATCTGGCATGAGAACGTTCTTGCCGCTTTGAATAGGAGGCATACACCTGCACCCGAAGGCCAGGAAGAGGAATCCAGCCGAAGCTGGCTCCGTTGCGGGAAGTATGCCAACAAACGTTCTACAAGTAGCACTATATCGCATTGGGAAGGGAAAGTCAAACACATGTTCAAAGAAAGGAGCAACGCCGCATTCCCCGCCGCCTAAAGTCGGCGGTCCCCTGCGGCCCTGCTTATGTATGCAGCTTCTCATGTCGTTCTAACATGCGTATGAACTCCTGAATTCGTTTTGCGCGAGTCTCAGGTTTCTTGGCAGTTTCAATTCTGAAAAGAATAGCGTATCTGTTTACGCTATTGAGCGTAGCAAAAAATGCACTTGCTTCCGGATTGCCATCCAGCGCGGCTTGAAAATCGCTTGGCACCGTGGCACGGCTCTGCGAATCATACGCCCCGTCCCAGCGCCCATCGTTCTTGGCGCTTTCGATCGCCTTCAGCCCAGTTGGTTTCATTTTGCCGCTCTCGATCAGTTGCTGGGCCTTCTCACGATTGATTTTCGACCAGATGCTTCTTGCGCCGCGCGGCGTGAATTTCTGCAACCACGATGATTCGTCGTAGCTGTTCTTTTGACCGTCGATCCATCCATAGCATAATGCCACGTCGAGCGCTTCGGCATACGACAACGACTGGAGATCCGATGCCTTTTTGGCAAGCCGCAGCCAAACACCAGCCGAGCTAGCATGATGTTCATCTAACCAGGCCGCCCAGTCATCTTGCCGCTCGAACAGCAGTATCGGCAGCCCATTATGAGTGTTTTGCGAAGATTCCACTTAATCATTACTCCTGTTGTCGCAAAAATAACGTGGGAATTTTACCACCAAGACGCCGGGTACCCTCTGGGTGACACCAAGCCTTGGTGTCACCCAGAGGGTACCCGGCGTCTTGGTGGCTCAAGCCTGTGGCCATATTTGAGCCATGACGTACTAGCCCCCGTCGCCACGGGCAAAGAGATCGAACCCGCCGATACTGATCCGCAAGCGGTAGCCATAGTCGTTGGCGAAAGGGTAGAAGCCGATCGGGCGCACCGCACGGTAGGTGACGATCCACGTGGGCGGCGCCCGCCGCAAGGTCGTGAGCACGGTATCGCGCGCACCCGGCAGACGGTCGAGTGGATAGTCGTAGATGAAGCGCGTGCCGGGCCGGCGCCGCGCTAGGTAGTAGATCTCGGGCTCGGCGGCCCATACGAAGATCGGCTGATCGGGCGGGACCCGCGCATCGAGAAAGGCCGCGATCTCGGCGGCTGGCCAGAAGAACTGGTCGCCGTCGAGCCCATACAGCGCGCTGATCTGTTGATGGGGCGATAGCGTGCGCAGCGGCCAGATCTCACGCACAGGCAGGGCGAGCAACCCGCACAGTAGCGCCAGGCCCAACGCCCTGGCATGCCAGCGCCCTGGCCAGCGCAGTTGGCCAAGTGCGGCGATCAGCGCGCCCGACCACAGGCAGAGCGACGGCACCGCCGCCAGGTAGTAGTGCGGGAACGCACGCAGGCTCAGCAGCGCGGTCGCCAGGAGCGCCAAGCCCCACAGCGCCGTGATCGCATGTGCGGCCGTACGCCAGCTGCGCCGGAGCAGCATTGTGATCAGGCCAGCCAGCGCCGGCAGCCCGAGCGCGAGCATCGGCGCCCACATATGCCACAGCAAGCTAGGGTCCCAACCGCTGGCGCTCTCGGCCGCATATAGGCGATTATAGGTGATCAATGCCTCGGAGGCTGCGGGGAGCGCGCCCTGCGCCCACAGCGCGAACGCAATCGTGAGCGCCGGCAGCAACGCCGCGCCCAGCCCCAAGGCGGCCGCCGCCAGTCGGCGACGCCATGGCCAGGGCAAGAGCAGCGGCGCCAGACACAGCGGCGCCAGCAGGATGGCACCCACGGGCTTAGCGGCCGCCGCCAGCCCGACACACAGCCCTGCCAGGCCGATCAGCGCCGGCCGATCCCGCTGTATACTCCACACCAGCAGCAAGCAGCCGGCTGTGGCAGGTAACGCCATCACCGATTCGCTGTTAAACGTTAGGCCCTGGAAGCTCAGGCTGCTGCCGTAGGCCAGAAACAGCGCCAGCGCGGTCGCAGCGGCCCAGCGCCCGTAGAGCCGCCAGCCAAGCGCAAACAGCAGCAGCCCGGTCGCCAGCATGTAGAGCGTCGCCAGCGTGCGGATGGCGCCGACCGGGCCGCCGGGAAGCAGCCAGGCCAATGCGTAGATCAAATAAATCAAGGGCGGTTTGTGGTCGAAGATATCCGCATAGAGCCGGTCGCCCGCCAGCCAACGCGCAGCCATCACGGCGTAGGCGCCTTCGTCGCGCTCGAGGGGCATCCGATGCAACGGGCTGCGCAACCACCAGGCGAGCGCCAGCAGCATAGCGACCACAACAAGCAGAGCCTGCATGCCAACCGGATGCGCGGAGGCGACCGCATGAGTTGGCGCCGAATTGGTCGTTGTCCGCTGGTTGTGGGCCATACTCCTCGCATAGCTTGCCGAAAGATTGGCCGGAGATCTCAGTATAACACATAGAAGAGCGGGCTAGTGCGCTTTCAGATTTAAGCCGGCGTCTTATGCCATCCTCGAAGGTGTGTACGACAGCCATACGAAGGACGTATTCGCCGTTCAGTTGATCCGCGTTCCATACGACATTGAGCTTGCGATCAGGCAGGCCGAAGATGCGCAGATGCCCGAGTTGAAAGCATACGCGGATGAGCTGCGAACAGGCCGATACCGTGGCGCTGCGCGGCCCGCAGAGTGACGCATCAGCCGACTGGACACCGAGGAATCCAGACATTCTTCAACATAATGCGCATTGCGCACAATTGCACTGCGCACGCATTACGCATGACGCATCACGGGAATGCTGGCGAGCGCATGTTTGGCCAAGTCGCTATCAGGGTTGAGCGCGAGTGCGCGCTCAAGGCAGAAGCGTCGTTTAGCCGGATCGGTCAAAATGGCGGCGTACAAGAGCCAGTCTACCTCATCGGATGAGCTGGCGTGCACGGCGCGGCGAAGTACGTGCGCATCATCGATCGCAGCCTGGCGGCGCTGCGCGTCGCGGATGCTGTCCGACATTCGCGCGGTACCCGCAGGGAACAGATCCTCGGCGGCGACTGTGCATAGCTGTATCAATGCCGCACGCGCCCCTTGCCAAAGTTGCGCCAAGCCTCGCCGCACGCCATTTTGCTGCATCTGCACGCTAGTACTCATCGTTGCCTCCCCACAGATAGTATTACCCGCCAGTTGATAGAAGTACGATACCAGATCGAAGAACAACAGGCATCGTGAGAATTACGTAGTGGATTACGTATATTTTCTCTGGCAATATCGAGCAATATTGAAAATTACGATTCATGGCATAATAACTGCACGCATTGCATCCGGGTGTTAGCCAATGATCTGTAAGTACAGGGCTTACGCGGTCACTCATAAAACACGGATTTTTTCTTCTTCGTATCGAACGTTTTTTCGTTCTGCGAACGAAAAAACGTTCGATACGAGAGATTTTTAATCCGTGGTAGTCTAGTGGTCATGTCCACTGCATAAGTGTCTAAGTGAGAAGTATCATGCACCGACGGATTACCAACTTTGCGTATCGCCTACGACCCGACCAGCCATCTGAAGGATTGGAATATATATCGATTTCTGCCGAGGCCAAAAGATCCTTTTTTCCCAAAGGAGTGCCGCTACCGATAGCCGTTTGGAATACCTTCAAGGGAAAACGGGAACGATACTACGACTTTCTTACCGCGCGGACGGTAGGGAATGATCTTATTTTGTTACAAGAATTTCGGCATAGTCCTGTGTTAGAAGCCTCCCATCGCGATCTTTTCGCGGGACGCGATGCCGGCATGGCCGTGAGCTTTTACACACAACCGAACCAGGAGGCTCCGACTGGTGTCTGCACAATCGCATCTGCCCGCGCGATCAAGACGCTATTCTTACTCTCGCGCTATCTCGAGCCGGTGACGCGCACCCCAAAGATGGCCATGTGTACCTACTATGCGATTGAAGGTCCGGCGTGTCCTCCAGAACAGGCCTTACTTGTGTTGAACAGCCATGGTATTAATTTTCGTTTACGGCGACCGTTTCTAGATCAAATGCTGCAATTTGAGGAGCAGCTTCGCCACCATTTGGGACCAATTATTCTGGTTGGTGATTTTAATACCTGGGAGAAAGGCCGAGTCCGCATCTTAGAGGCGGTGGCGCAGAGTATCGGCCTCACCCACATCAGGTTTCCCATGGGCATTAGGACCGTACGCGGGCACGAACTGGATCGCGTCTATGTGCGAGGTGGAGAAGCGCTGCAGCAAAACGTCTTCGTCAACTCGGCGGCATCGGATCATAGTATGCTTTCTTTTCAGTTCATTATCAAATAGCGTCGGTAGAGTATTCAGCATGATCCACGAAGAGACACGAAGCCTGCCCTGAGCACTTCGACTGCGCGGCTTCTGAGCCCGTCGAAGGGCAGTGTAAACTCCGTCGAAGGGATAAACGAAATACTGCGTGCTTTTGTGTTCATTCGTGTGACTTCGTGGATTCTTTACCGGCGTTCCAGTGGTACAATGCCCGCGTTTAATTCATCTGAGAGTATACCGTGAGCAACGACCCGCGCACCCGCGACGATCTGCTGATCGCCATGCGCCAAGGCTGCCCACTCTGCGTGCTGGTCGAGCGCGCCGAGCGCAAGGCGATCGATCATTTTCTCTACGATCAGGTCAATGATATTCGCCGGCGCGACGCGTTGCGCGCTAGTCGGGGCCTGTGCCTGCCGCATACCGGCATGCTGGCCGAAGGCCGCAGCGCGCTCGGCGTGGCCATCCTCAGCCGCGACATCCTCCGAACGATCACCGCCGAGCTTGAGGCTTCCAGCGATGGCAAAGGCGGGCTCGGCGGGTTGATGAGTTTACTTGGCGGCGCGAGCGGAGCAGGTGCGCAGTTGGCCGGCAAGATCGACCCGCAGGCCGGCTGCCCGATGTGCGCCGAGCGCCCGCGCCTCGAGATGCCGCTGATCGCCGGGTTGCTGCACAACCTCCACGACGCGGACTTCGCGGCTGCTTTCGATTCGTCGGGTGGGCTGTGCCGCGTGCACTTGGCCACCGCGCTGCGCGCCGCCGACGCTGCGGCTGCGCGCGACCTGGCTGCGCGCCAGGCGGCGATCTGGCGGCGACTGGAGGCCAGCCTGGACGAGTTCATCCGCAAGCACGACTACCGCTTCCAGGGCGAGGTCTTCGAGGACGAGCGCGATGTCTGGCGGCGCGCGCTGCAGGCCAGCAGCGGTTGGTATGACTCCAGTAACCAGGAGGCAGGCGGCAGTAACCAGTAACTCACCGACCGCCTAAGAACCCAAAGAGGATGTCGACGAGCTAAGCTGGTAACTGCCTACCGCCTACTGGCGACTGCAAACTCGAACAAGCTGCCTACAATTCCGACGAGGTCCGCTATGCCCACCCTAGTAACGTCTTCCCAACCATCCTACCAGGTGCAGATCGACTTCGATCGGCGCGTGCCGATGCGCGACGGCATCATGCTCTCGGCCGATGCGTATCGCCCACGTGCCGAAGGTCGCTTCCCTGTGGTGCTGCTGCGCACCCCCTACCTGAAGAGCGGCGACGGCGCGACCGCCACCGGGCACTACTTTGCCGAGCGCGGCTATGTGCTGGTATGGATGGACGTGCGCGGGCGCGGCGACTCCGACGGCGTCTTTGTGCCGTATCGCAATGAGGGCCGCGATGGCTACGATGCGATCGAATGGTGCACAGCGCAGCCCTGGTCGAATGGTGCGGTCGGGACGATGGGCGGCTCATATCTGGCGCGCATCCAATGGCTGGCGGCACTTGAGCATCCGCCGCATCTCCGCGCAATGATCGTCTCGGTCTGCCCATCCGACCCGTTCGTCGAACTGCCGACCGGCACCAACGGACCGATGCACTTGTGCTGGCTGCATATGACCAGCGGGCGCACCATGCAAAACACCAGCGCCGTCGATTGGGACGCAGTGTATCAGCACCTGCCGCTTCAAACGATGGACGAGCGCATCCGGCGCGCGGTCCCGCATTGGCGCGAGGAGTTGGAGCACGATCGGCTCGACGACTACTGGCGCGCGATCTGCTACCAGGACAAATACGACCGGCTCGACCTGCCAGTGTTGCACATCTCGGGTTGGTACGACGACCAGCAAGTCGGAACGCCACTGAATTTTTCGGGTATGGTCGCCGGCGCCGCGACGCCGGCCGCACGGGCCAGCCAGAAGCTGCTGATCGGCCCGTGGGGCCACCGGATCGTCGGGGTCACGCGCATGGGCGAAGTGGACTTCGGGCCGAGCGCGCTGCTGAACCTTGAGGCCGCCCAGCTGCGCTGGTTCGACCGCTGGCTGAAGGGCATGCCGAATGGCATGTCGGAGGAGCCACCGGTGCGCATCTTCGTGATGGGCGAGAATACCTGGCGCGACGAGCAGACCTGGCCGCCGGCGCGCGCGCAGTTCACTCGCTTCTACCTGCACAGCGGCGGCCGCGCGAACAGCCGCTTCGGCGATGGCGCGCTCGCGACCGAGCCGCCCGGCACACAGTCGGCCGACACCTACCGCTACGACCCGGCGCGGCCGTTCCCCTTCCTGACTGAGCCGACCTCGGAGCAGATCGGTGGTGCCGACGACTACGCCGCGGTGCAGCGCCGCGATGATGTGCTGGTGTACACCACACCGCCGCTTGAGCATGATAGCGAGATCACCGGCCCAATCAAGGTTGAGCTTTACGCCGCATCGTCCGCGCCCGACACCGATTTTATGGCCATGCTGCTGGACGTGCACCCGAACGGCTTTGTGCAGCGGCTGTGCGACGGCATGGTGCGCGCGCGCTACCGTGAGGGCATGACCACACCGACTCTGATCGAGCCGGGCCGAGTCTATTGCTACATCATCGACTGCTGGAATACCTCGCAGGTGTTTAAGCGCGGCCACCGGATCTGCACGCAGATTGCGTCGAGCGCCTTTCCGAAGTACGATCGCAACCTGAACACTGGCGAACCGCTGGCGACCGCCACGCGCATGGCCGTCGCCGAGCAGACGATCTATCACGATTCTGAGCACCCGTCGTGTGTCATTTTGCCGATTATTCCGCGCTAATAATTGTAAATTGTAAATTAGGATACCAATTTGCAATTTACAATTTACAATTTGCAATTCAGGAATGTAAGAATGCTAAATGTCTTCCGCAACCGCCTGTTTCTGGCCGTCGCATCCGGCCATTTCGTCGTCGACGTGCTGAACAGCACCGGGCCGGTGCTCATGGCGGTGCTAGCGGTATCGCTGAAGCTCAGCTATAGCCAGATCGGCCTGGCGCTGACGCTGTATACCTTTGCCGGCTCGCTCTCACAGCCGGTCTTCGGCTGGCTGGCCGATCGCTTTCGCGGGCGCCCGGTGTTCCTCGCCGGCATGGGTGCACTTTGGATGATCCTATGCCTGACCATCATGGCGTTTCAAACGCGCTGGGTGCTGATTCTGCCATTCTTCTTGCTGGCGGCGCTGGGGTCGGGCCTGTTTCACCCGATTGGCACTTCGACGGCCGGCACGGTGAATAGGGCGCGCGCCGGCAGCGCGACCTCGCTGTTCTTCTTCTCGGGGCAAATCGGCCTGGCGATCGGCCCGGCGATTGGCGGGCGACTGTTCGAATCGAGCGGCAGCATCGGCATCCTGCCACTCTGCGCGCTGGCGCTGATACCGGCCGGCCTGATGATCACCGCGCCCAGGCTGCCCGCCGCGCCCAGCGAGGCTCGGCATGTGGTCAACACAGCCATGAGCACCGCCGGGATGCTGGTGGCGGCGTTCATCGCGCTGGTGGCGGTGCGCTCGTCGATCCAGGCCGCATACATCGCCTTCCTGCCAACGCTGTTCGCCGAGCGCGGCTGGGACGCAACCTGGTATGGCGCGCTCTCAGGCACCTTTATGCTCACCGCGGCGATCGGCAATGTGATCACCGGCGAGTTTGCCGATCGCTACGGCATGCGCGCCGCGACCGTCTGGCCGCTGTTATTGAGCGTACCGGCCGGGCTGGTATGCTTGTGGGCGCCCACGCCTGTAGCTGCATTCGTGGCCTGCGGCCTGGCTGGGCTGCTGATCGGCGGCCAGCACAGCGTACTGGTGGTGCATGCCCAGCGGTTGCTGCCGGCCCGGCAGGGCTTCGCGGCCGGCTTGATCCTCGGCTTCACCTTCGCGGCCGGTGGCATCGGCACCTGGCTGGGTGGGCTGGCGGCCGACTCATTTGGGCTGCTCATGGTAATGCAGGTGATCACGCTCTGCGGCATACCGATCGCGCTGCTGGCGCTAACGCTGCCCGGGCGCACTCCATCAGCGCACGCGCCGGCCGAGGCCGCGCAGCCGTCGGCTTCGTAGAGCACCGCTAGCGAATCCACGAAGCCTGCCCTGAGCTTGTCGAAGGGTCACACGAAGGGACACAAAAATGCGAATCATTTCGTGTATCTTCGTGGATCATAACGATTACTCTATCAGGGTTCTAAAGCGAATACGCTTACGAAACCATCCGACATGCCACGACAACACTGCGCTCCACTGGTCCGCAAAAAGATGGCATCAATCTTGCGGCAGAGTAAGTCCACAAACACATTCGAACACAAGAATAGATAGGTGCCCAAATGACCGAACAACAGCGTGAAGATGATCTCCTCGCCGAGTTGCTCGAGCATCCTACTCGATCGACAGCGACCGGCGACACGGCTCATTTCGATGCGATGCCAGTGCTCACCCGGCGGGATGAACTGGCGCTCTTGAACGAGGCCCACCAGGTCGGCACGCCAACGCTAACATCCACGACCGAAGCGCACGACAGCGCGCCGGCATCATTTGCCGCCGACATCGTCGGGATCATCCGGCGCTACCCGCTGCCGGCGGTGCTGGCTGGCGCCGGCCTCATGATGCTGCTCGCCCGGCGCCGCCGCTAGTGCGCTTTCAGCGCGGGCGAAATGAGCAGGAACGAGTCGTATGTCGATTTCAATTCGCCCCGCGCTGGCCAGCGACGAAGATTTTCTCTGGGTCATGCTTTACTATGCGGCCCAGATGGATAAAGATCGAGCCGCGTCGATATATGCCGCCAAAGATGATCCGTATCTTGCCCGATATGTGAGCGCGTGGGGCCAACCAACCGATCTTGGCGTCGTCGGCTGCGAAAATGAAACTCCGGTAGGCGCGGTCTGGTCGCGCCTGCTGATCGGCGAGCACAAAACATACGGCTATGTCGACGATCATACTCCTGAGCTCGCCGCCGCGGTGTTGCCCGAGTATATCGGCACAGGGATTGGCACAACATTACTCGATGCATATCTAGAGCGCGCGAGCAGGCTGTTTCCGGCGGTGACGCTCAATGTGCGTGCCGATAATCCGGCCGTTAGGCTTTATCAGCGAGTAGGATTCAATATTATCGGCGAGATCGTTAATCGCGTTGGCACCCGATCCTATACGATGTTAATCACATTCCGAAAGTAGATGGCCTTATCGGGCCGGCCTCGCTGCCGCAGCCGAAAAGCGCACCACAGCCGAACTCACATGCATCACTTATGCTTATGTTCATGCTTGGACCACACCGCGCCACACATATTTCCGGAACCTCGTGGTGGTCGTCCCTGCGGTTATCTCGATCAATTCCAGGCGAACATCGGTCCAATCCATCAGCACCTCTCGCAGATAGTCGTCGGAGAAAAAATGCATGGTTTGCCCATCCGACTCCAGAATGTAATTCGGCTCTAGTTCACACAGTGGTGGTTTCTTTTGCGCCCGCAGCGGACGATCTTCGAGCGCATTGACGTGAAACAAGAACAATCCTCGCGGCCGTAACAACCGTTTTACATTGCCGAAGATCGTCCGAGTCACAGCATCATTAAACATATGGATGGCGACGTTGGACATGACCGCATCAAAGCAGGCATCGCGAAACGGCAAGCTGGCTGCCATGTCCGCCAGCACAAAGGCGGCATTCGGTGCTGCCTTCCTTGAGGCTTGCATGAGGGCCGCGTGGGAGTAATCGAGACCAACCACCGCAAAACCGCACTGCGCTAAACGTAACACATCATTTCCCGTTCCACAGCCAAGATCAAGGATCGTCCGCACATGGCGCTCTTCCAGGATGGGACCAAATGCACCCGTCCATTGCTCGCCCCAATCCAGGTCAGTGCCGAACTGACGGTGCGTGCGAAAAAAGCGATCCCAATGGGTTGAAGGAGCATATGTCATCGGACCTCCGCTTAAGCTGCATGGTCAATGGTACAGGCAATTATGCAAACGGCACATCATGCGACATGCGGCCCCGGGCGATCGTCGATCGCGGCGCCTACCACCGCCGGCCGCTCGAGCCGCCAGAAGATCGCGACGATCGCAAGAAACAAGATCGCCGGGCTGATCATCGCCACACGAATACTGGTCTGCTGCCCGATCACACCGATCATATACGGCACAACCGTAGTGCCCAAGCCGCCGCTGCCAACTAACAGCGCAAAGACCGTTCCCGACGACGCCGTATAGCGCTCGTTGCCATATGCGACAATCAGCGGCCACTGGCTGGAATATGTCAGCCCCAACCCAACGATCACCGCCCAGACCGCAAGCTTGGGCACGACGAACCCAGAGACCAGCGTGACCAATACTGATAAGCCGGCCAGGGTAATGATGATCGAGCGCAGATCATAGCGCAGTGTGAGCCGGCCGCAAAGAAAGCGACCCACAGTCATAGCGGCCCAAAAAACCCCGACCGCCGCGCTCGACTCCACGATCGAGAAGCCGGCACTGCGGGTAAGAAAGGTCGACATCCAGCCCCAACTGCCGACCTCGGCGCCGGTATACAGCAGCACGCACAAGCAGATCAGCAGAAAGCGCCGATCGCGGATGAGCGCGGCGAACGCGCTCCAGCGAATCTGATCGGTCGCAGAGAGCAGCGGCGCGCGAATCGCCACGAACATACTGGCCAACACCAGCGTCAGCACGCCAAGGATGGCATAGCACGCGCGCCAATCGACTCCTGAGCTGAGCAGCAGGCCCGCGGCAACCGGCCCGACTAACGCGCCAATGCCGAAGAACACCTGTGAGAGGTTCAAGTAATAGCTGGGGCGCTCGGGATTCAACGCCGCGATCAGTGCGCCGAGCTGGCTTTCGAGGATGCCGCCGAATCCGCCGATAAACAGCGTGACGGCACACGCCACCGCGAATGATGGAGCCAGCGGCATCGCCAGTAATGCGACGGCGAATCCACCCAGCGCAGCTGCCAGGATGCGCTGCTTGCCCCAACGGTCTGCCAGGATGCCGCCAATCAGAATGAACGTGACGAACCCGATAAAGTTAGCAGTGAAGATCACCCCTGATTCAGCCATACTTAGTGCGAACGATGCCGCAATCGCCGGGAGCAGTGGGCTGGTGATCGTCAGCGTCATGGCGAAAACTGCCATGACGGCATAGCTGACAAATGTAAGCAGCCTGGTATGCATGGTCGTCTCCAACTGAGCAAGGTATGCGCAAAGTATACGCGACAATCGCGGCGGCGCTGCGAACACTTGGCACAGCGGCCGGTGATCTACATACTCTGCTCATTACTTCTTAACAATTTCTAAAAAAGCTTTTGGTACAATCCAGACGTAGCGCCTTAGCCTAGCCCTTGCGATCTGTCGCAGTTAGTTCGATAATACCAAGCTCAGGCCAAGAAGCGACGTGGCCCGCGGGTGGGCAACGCAGCATAGCCATGTCGCTGCGCCTCAGTTACAGGACATACATGATGAGGAATCGAGGACGGCTTCGTCCCTCCAAAACTCCCAAAAAAGACTGACTGCCTACGTCCTGTCAATCGAACGAGCGAGAACATAATGACACAGACAATTCTGATCGTGGACGACGAGAGGAAGTTACGTGATCTCATCCGAGTCTACTTGGAGCAAGAAGGGTATCGCGTGGCTGAGGCCGGCCACGGGCGCGAGGCGCTGTATGTCGCGCGCTACGAGAAGCCAGACTTGATCATTCTCGACGTGATGATGCCGGAGATGGGTGGGTACGAGTTTCTGCGCGCGTTTAGCAAAGAAGCGCAGACGCCGGTGATTATGCTGACCGCCAAAGTCGATGATTCCGACAAGATTGTCGGGCTCGAGCTTGGGGCCGACGATTATGTGACCAAACCCTTCAATGTGCGCGAGTTGATTGCGCGCGTGCGCGCCGTGCTGCGGCGTACGCAAAAGGCCGCCACCGAGGCCGATCTGCTCCGCGTGGCCGACATCGTCGTCGATCGCACCGGGTACACCGTGAAAGTCGGCGACCACTATGTCGATCTCACGCCGTCGGAGTTTGAGATCCTCGCCACGCTGATCGCCGCGCCAGGTCAGGTCTTCTCGCGCCTCGATTTGCTCGATCGCGTCTCGGGCGAGGCCTACGAAGGGTACGAGCGCACGATCGACGTGCATATTCGCAACCTACGTACCAAGATCGAACCCGACCCCAAACACCCTAAATATATCGATACCGTCTATGGCATGGGTTATCGATTTACTCCGCAAAAAAGTTCCACCCTATAGCCGGCGGCGATTTGGAGCACCTATGCGCTCGCTTACCTTAAAACTGATGCTCGCCTTTTTGCTGGTCGGAGTGATTGGTGTGGCGCTGGTGGCGCTGCTGGTCGGGCTGCGCACCCGCTCGGAATTCGATCGCTTTCTCTCAACGCGCGACCAGGCCGTTCTCGTCGACGCGTTGGAGAAATACTATGCGCTGCATGGCAGCTGGGAGGGCGCCAGCGCGATGATCGACAGCACGCCCCCACTCGACTTTTATCGTCGCAATGTCGCCTTGGCCGACGCCAACGCTGTGGTGGTGCTTGGCAACTTTGGATATACCACCGGCCAAACACTGCCGCGCGATGCGTTGAATGGTAGCACACCGGTGGTTGTAAACGGCCAGACCGCTGGGTATATGATGCTCCCGCCCACGCCCGACCTCGCTAGCGTGCCGAACAAGCCGCTGCCCCCCGAAGCCGCTTTTTTGCAACGTATCACCTGGGCGATCGCCACCAGCGCCGGCATCGCGGCGTTATTCGCGCTGCTGTTAGGCGGCATCTTGGCCCAAACGCTCACCCGCCCCATCCGCGAGCTGATTGGCGCCACTAAAACAATGGCGCGCGGCACATTCAACCAGCGAGTGAGCGTACGATCGCGCGACGAGATTGGCGAATTGGCGACATCATTTAATCAGATGAACGCCGATCTGGCGCGCGCCAGCCAGCTACGCAGGCAAATGACCGCCGACTTGGCCCATGATCTGCGTACACCACTCAGCATCTTGCGCGGCTATACCGAGGGCTTGAAAGACGTACGGCTCGCCGGATCGCCGACCTTGTATGCGATCATGCACGACGAAGTGATCCACTTGCAGCGGCTGGTCGACGATCTGCGCGTGCTCTCGCTCGCAGACGCCGGCGAGCTTACGCTCAACCGGCGCGCTGTCGACCCAACCGCCTTGATCGAGCGTACCGGCCTGGCCTATATTGTCCAGGCCGAACAGCAGGGCCTCGCGCTACGCGTCGAGGCGCCCGAGAATTTGCCGTCGATTATGGTCGATACCGACCGCATGACCCAGGTGTTGAATAATCTGGTCTCGAATGCGCTGCGCTATACGTCTCAAGGGGCGATCATGCTCTCGGCCGCATCTAATGGCGAGCAGGTCGACCTCAAAGTAAGCGACACCGGCAGCGGCATGGCAGCGGAGGATTTGCCGTTTGTCTTCGACCGCTTCTACCGCGCCGACCAATCGCGCCAGCGCAACGATGATACCTCCTCGGGCCTAGGGCTGGCGATCGCAAAAGCAATTGTAGAGTCGCACGGCGGCACCATCTCGGTAACGTCGACCCTGGGGCGTGGCAGCGAGTTCACCATCACGCTGCCCATAACGCGCAGCCATGTGCAGGGCGAAGGGCAGGACCAAGGCGCGACCAAGCGCGTCGCCGCTGAGGCACACGTCTCGTAGCGATGGCTTAGAGTTAGTCCTGTTTTTAACCATTCCAGCCAGATAGTGCGTAGTGCGTAGGGACGCGATAATCAAGAAGATGTTCTGATACCTGATAATTACGCACTACCCGCTATCTCATGGTATACTCTGGAGACGCCCGACGCGCTTATGCACCACCATCGCCACTTTGGCGCACCGTAGATGTGACATACCACAAAAGATTGATTCATGACCTTCCGTCGTTATCTATTCGGCTTGACCTTCGCGCTTGCGTTGTTGCTCGGCATGCGTCTGCCGTTGTTGCGCTGTGAGCCATTCGTCCCCGGAACCCCACTACTGTTCGACGAGAAAGATTATATCCGCGGCGCGAAGGCAATGGCGGTCGGCGACAACTCGAACGACACTAACGAAGCTTGGATGCGCGCCCCGGCGACCGCCTGGCTGCTGCTGGCCACCGCACAGACGCGCGGTGTGCCGGTTGAGTTGGCGGCATGCGATTTCCAGCGCCTGCAAATTGGGCTGTGGGCAGTGCTGCTGCCACTCGTCTCGTCGATCGCGTCCATGCTGTTCGACCGCCGCGTGGCGCTCATCAGCGCCATGCTGGTAGCATTGCAGCCGATTGGGGTCGGCGTGACCTTGATGGTCCATGCCGACACGCTCTTCGCGGTCGGTTTCGTTGGCACCCTGTGGGTGCTGCTTCGCTATGCCCGTAGCCAGCGCCTCACCTGGATCGTTGTAGCCGGTATGATGGCTGGGGTCGCCGCGCTCACGCGCTCGCCGATTCTGCCGCTGCTGCCGCTATTTACGCTATGGGTGGCCGCCGTGTACTGGAAATCGGCGCAAACCGAGGCATTGCCGGCCGGCGATCCGCAATTTGCGCCTCTTATGCGATCGCAAAAGCTCCGCGAGCTGTTGCACGAAATCGGTCGGACGCCGCGAATAACATGGCTGCGGCTGCTGATTCCCGCGCTGGTGCTATTTGGCTGCACCGCGCTCGTGCTCACTCCCTGGATCGTACGCAACTACCGGCTGTACGGCGGCTTCATTCCGAGCGACACGACCGGCGCGCTAAACCTGTTCGACAACAATGCACCAAAGGGTCATGTGAACCAGAAGGCTGTGCGCGAAAGCTCCGATAACCCAGCCGAACGGCAGCGCTTCGCGATGCGCCAGGCTTGGGCGGTGATCAGCGCCGAGCCGTGGCGGGTCGCGCGCAAAGTGATATACACCAGCTGGCTTGCCTGGAGTCCAGAGGACTTCCACCTGACGCTGAACTTCTACGATGCGATGCTTGAACGCCCTCTGCCGGCTGCTTTACTCGCCCAGTTCACCGTGCTACTGTGGCTGGCGATTCCCTTGGCGATATTGGGACTACTATACGCGCCACAGACGGCGGACGGCGCCGCCGACTACCGCCTGCTCATGGGTGGGATAGCACTTCTCTACACTGGGATGATGGGCATGACGCACTTCGAGGAACGCTTCCGGATACCGTACCTCATGCTCTGGCTTCCATACGCCGCCTGGAGTCTGGCGTATCCGCGGCTCCTCTTGGCGCGATTGCGGCGCCCGGTCGGAATGATCGCGAGTGCGCTCGTTGTCGTGCTGAGTATCTCGTATATCTCGGTGCTCCAGCCATGGCAGTGGGACAACGCGCGCGCCTTGGTATTGCACACGCGCGGGCTGCTGCGCGCCGGCTGGGATGATGTCGCTGGGGCGCTCGCCGATCAGCGGGCGGCAATGGTCTTTCAGCCACACTTCACCGAGGCGCAGGTCGCGGCCGCTCAGTTGCTAGCGCGCCAGGGCGATCTGAATGGCGCCGAGCAAACATTGCGCGCGGCGCTGGACGATGCCAAACTGGCCAAGTGGCGCCCGCCGGCCAATGCGACGGTGGCGCTCCAGCAGGTGCTGCTCGCTCAGGGGCGCTCCGACGAAAGCACCGCGCTCGACGCCCGGCTCGATCCACCGGCCCGCCGTCGCGCCGAGGAGATCGCCTGGCGCAAGGCCGCCACGCCCAAGGCAGCGCTGCAGCTCGGGCAGGACGATCTCGGCCTAGTCCGCGGCTTCTATTCCGCGAACGAGAAGGCATTTCGCTGGAGTGCGCCACAGGCGCAGGTGCTGCTGGCCGGCCAGGGTGATTATGTTTGCCTGTACATGTCGGCTGCGCGCCCGCCCGATATTGCTGCTCCAATCGTGAGCATTGCCGCGCGATCCGATCGCGGCAGCTCAGTGGCGCTTGGTCAGCTTCACCCGCCGCGCAATGGCTGGGCCTGGCTCTGCATTGCGCTGCCCAGCCAGCTGCGCGGCACACAAAACGCGCCGATCGAGATCGACCTCCAGGTGCCCAGCTACAACCCGTTCATGTATGGCCAGCGCGATGCGCGCGACCTCGGCGTGGCGTTGCAGCAAATCGTGCTCCGCTCTGGATCGCTGAATCTCGACCCTGCCACCGGTCTGTTGCTCGACCAGATCGCATCCGGCGGTGAGCCAGCCACCACGCTTCAACTGATTGGGATGAGCGGCGCGGCGCGCGGCCAGCCAGGAACAAGTGTGCCGATCACGCTCTGGTGGCGTGGCGCGCAGCCGCCGCCCGCCGGAGCCTTTACATTCCTGCATCTGCTCGACGGCAGCGGGCAGACCGTGGCAATGTACAACGCGCCGCTCGCGGGCGACCAGCGTCCATCGCCCTGGGTAGCCGACGAGCCGCTGCTCGATCCAGTGGCAATCTCGCTGCCCGCCACCCTTGCGCCAGGCCGCTATCGTGTGGTAGGCGGCGCATTCGACCCGGCCAACGGCACGCGGCTGGCGCAGGCGGACCTAGGCGAGCTGATCGTCGCACAGAAATAAGCGATCACTTGATCAAAATGTCGCCATTCTTAATAGTGCGTAGCGCGTAGTCGGCATTCCTACGCACTACGCACTATGGGATGTCAAACGGCCACTAGCGGATCACTTGCCTTGAATATCGCTCTTCGCGAAAAATCGCCCACACTCGATCGGCTCGGTAGATCGCTTCCCTACGTCATCGCGTGTCTGCCGCCGCTCTACTTGATCACTATTATTCTTACCAACACCGTCGATGTACCGTTCGCCGATCAGTGGGCGCTCGTTCCACTGCTCGAGCGATCGTATCGCGGAACCCTCTCGGTTCGCGATCTATGGGCCCAGCATAACGAGCATCGATTACTCTTTCCACGCCTGATCATGCTGGCACTCGCGCGCCTCAGCGGATGGAGCACGCACGCTGAGATGCTCGCAAATGTCGCCCTCGCCGCTGGTATCTTCGGCATCCTGGCGTATCAGCTGCGTACGACCGCACAGCGCACTCGGATGGCATGGGCATGGATGGCGCCAGTACTCTCGCTGGCGGTCTTTTCGCTCAGTCAGGCGGAGAATTGGTGGGGCGGCTGGAACATCCAAATCTTCCTGAATGTCCTTGCCGTTTGTGCCGGCATAGTGCTGCTCACTCGGCATAGAGGCCGGCTAGGCGCCTTGACGCTCGCATTAGGCTGTGGCATCGTGGCTACCTACTCGTATAGCAATGGCCTGCTGATCTGGCCGCTTGGCTTGGCGTTGCTGATGATGCGCTCGGATCGCTGGACCAAACCAAATGCAGTGCGCATTATTGCATGGGTCTGTGGCGGCATCCTGATGATGGCATCGTTCTTTTACAAGTACAGTTGGACCGTGCAGACGCCGAGACTGGCCGAAGTATTGAACAGCCCCGGCCGGTACCTGACCTATACCCTCACCTATCTTGGCGCCCCGCCAACGCGCGGGGCAGTTGAATATCTGTTTGGCGTGCTGACCGGCGATCTGGGCGCGTTCTGCAATCTTGGCGACAGCGATCTTTGCACCTATGTTAACGAGGCTGCCATCGGCGCCGGTGCGATCGGTATTATCCTGTTCCTAGCGATAGTGCGTTCACTTGGACGCCGGCTGACGCTCCAACCGCTGCTGCCGTATCTGGGGCTCGGCCTGTATGCGCTGAGCACCGGCGTTCTTACCAGCCTGGGGCGCGCCAGCTATGGCAATCACCAGGCCTTAGCGCAGCGCTACGCGACCAACGCGTCGTTATTCTGGCTCGCCCTGGTCATCCTATTCGCGCTCCACGCACATGTCTCCGCGGCACAAGCGTTCAAGCGTGCGGGCGCCGCGGCACTGATCGTGACCTTTAGCATCCTGACAACACTCTGCACGCTGCAAGGACTCGATCACTTTCGCTGGCAGTACGAATTTCTCACCCCGGCGCGCAATGAGCTCTTTACGCTTGCGAACGATGACATGCTGCGCCGGCTGTACTTCGATCCTCAGGTTGTCAGGCAAGGCGCGGCGATATTAAGGCGGCGTCACCTCTCAGTGTTTCGTTAACGCAAACCCGCCCGACCTGGACCTAGTGCGTAGTGCGTTGACCCCTCACACGTACTACGCACTACAAAGATTGGGATGTCTAAAAACAGCAAGCCCCTAAAAATGCCATCGCGGTTCCATGCTACAATACGGCGCATCCTGGCCAAACAATGATAAGGCAGGCTCAATGACCACCCAAAACGCGGGCACGTTTTTGACCCGTATCCTTGACCATAAGCGTGCCGAGGTCGAGCGCCAGTTGGCCAAGCTCCCGCTGGCGCGGCTTGAAGCCATGATTGCCGCCGCGCCAGCTGCGCGCCCGTTCGGCGCCGCGCTGCGCCACCCCGACCGTGCGACACTGATCGCCGAGGTGAAGAAGGCCTCGCCGTCGAAAGGCGTGCTGATCGAGAACTTCGACCCGATCGCGCTGGCACAGACCTACGCAGCAAATGGCGCCAGCGCGATTTCCGTACTCACCGATGCGCGCTTCTTTCAGGGCAGCCTGAAGTATCTTGAGGGCATCCGCAATTTGGGGCTAGAGACTAGAGACTTGAGGCTTGAGGCAGTTCGAACCGAAACCCAAGCCTCTAGCCTCAAGCCTCCAGTCCCTGTCCTTCGCAAGGACTTCATCATCGACCCCTACCAGGTCTACGAGGCGCGCGCCTATGGCGCCGACGCTCTGCTGCTGATCGTTGCGGCGCTGGAAGACGAGCGGCTGGCCGAGCTGCTGGCGCTCACGCATGAGCTGGGTATGCAAGCGCTGGTCGAGGTGCACGACGAAGGCGAGCTCGATCGAGCCCTGGCGGCCGGCGCGCAGATCGTCGGGGTCAACAACCGCAACCTGCACACCTTTGTCACATCGCTCGAAACCACCCGGCAGGTGGCCGCGCGGCTGCCGGCGCACAACCGCCCGATTCTGATCAGCGAAAGCGGGATCTTCACGCCGGCGCATGTGGCGCAGGTGCGCGAGTGGGGCGCCGACGCTATCCTGGTGGGCGAAGCCCTCGTGACCGCGCCGGACACCGCGGCGCGCGTGCGCGAACTAGTGGGCTTAGCGGCCTAGCGAAAGGAGCATCTTCATGCAATGCCAAACATGCTCTGCCCAGATCGAGCCCGACGCGCAGTTTTGCCCGTTCTGCGGCACGCGCGTCGCCAAACAATCCAGCGCGGGCGCACCAACCATCGCGCCGCCCACACTCCAGCAGCCCTACGCGCCGTTCGATCAGCAATGGGCCACGCCTGGCCAGCTAAGCGCCACGCCTGTGCGCGCGCCAAATAGCACCGCCGCAGTGGTAAGCCTGATCTTCGGCATTCTATGCTGGCTGCCGATTCTGCCGGTGATCGGCGCGATCGTCGCGGTGATCGCCGGGCACATGGCCCGCAACGAGATCCGCGCCGCGAATGGGCGCGTCGGCGGCGCGGGCATGGCCAAGGCCGGCCTGATCCTCGGCTACGCGCATCTGGCGCTGCTCGGCCTGATACTGTGCGGAATTGTCGCGATCGGCATGCTGACTCTGCTGGGCAGTCGCGTGCGGTAACAAAGATGTGCAGCGCTTCTTCGCACATGAACCCTTCGTCTTGCATCGTACAGCCCAGCATCGCCACGCGCATGATTGCCGAATTCACTTGCCGGCGCGATGCGCCGCAAGAGCCGGAGTACGAAAGGCTCAGCAAGCGCGAGCGCGGTGTGTTGCGCCTGCTGGCCGAGGGCCTCAGCAACAAGGAGATCGCCGCGCGTCTGGTGCTGGCCGAAGGCACCGTGAAAAATCATGTCTCGACGATCCTCGAAAAACTTCATGCCGCCAATCGCACCCAAGCGGCGCGGGTCGCGCGCGAACAAGGGCTGATTTAGCAGCAATAGTATCATCTGAATCATTCATTTCCTTGTATGCTATACTGTGCGCCGATACATGTCACACAATCTGTCTGGGAGCGCTCGTGTCTAGCAAAATTCATCCGAACGATTGGGACTACTTATTCGCGCCGAATGCGCCACGGCGCGGCGGCCCGCTCCGCGCATTGATCAATATCATCCTCACGCTGGTGCTACTCGCGCTGCTTAGCGCCGGGGCGGTCTTTCTACTGAATGTGCGGGCCGAACGCGTCGCCCAAACGATCGCAACCGCAACCTCGGCCGCCGCGACAGCGCTTCCGCAACGGACCGCGACCGCTCAGGCGAATGTGAATGCGACGGCGACAGTGATCGCCGCGCGCGCCGCCACTGCGGTCGCCCAGCCAACGCCTGCGGCGCTGACCGCCAGCGTCGCCAATGGCGGCAACGTCCGTGAAGCGCCAATCAACGGTCGGCCAGTCGACCAGGTCAAAGCCGGTGAGATCGTGCAGTTGCTGGAAAAAAATCAAGACAGCAGCTGGTTCAAGGTCACCTATGCTCGCAATGGCCAGTCGATCACCGGTTGGGTCAGCAAGACGCTGTTGACGATCGCGCCGGAAGTCGAGCAGCAGGTGCCCTAATGCAATTGCAGATTGCAGAGCTGTCCTGAGCACTTCGGCGGAGTTTACACTGAGCACTTCGACTGCGCTCAGTGTAAACTCCGCCGAAGGATTGCAGATTGAAATCTATGCTGTCTGATGCGATCGAGCATTTGCGGTAGGACGAAAAGGTCGCTTGCAATTGCATTAGAGTGGCCGCCAATCGCACATTGACGATATCACAGCGAGGATGTAAACTTACGACAAGTGGTAATCGGAATTTAACTCATGCTTATTGAAATTCAAACGCCACCGAGGGAGAAACATGATTCACAGAAGCACATCTCGATGGTCACAGTTTAGCGCAGCAGCCGTGCACCTGTACACCGCCAGCGGAGCTGTACTGGCTTTTCTTATGGTTCTGGCGGCGATCCAGGGGAACGCCGTCCAGGCATTATGGATCAGCCTGATCACGCTGATCGTGGATGGGACCGATGGCTCGTTAGCGCGCCGTTTTCGTGTCAGCGAGATGCTGCCTTCGTTCGATGGACGCCGCCTCGACGATATTGTAGACTATCTCACCTATGTCTTCGCACCAATCCTGTTGATCTGGCAGCTCAATCTGTTGCCGTCCGGCATTGGCGGCATGATCATTGCCGCGCTACCGCTGCTGGCCTCAAGCTACCAGTTCTGCCGCGTCGACGCTAAAACCGATGATAACTTTTTCCTCGGTTTCCCAAGCTACTGGAATGTGATCGCCTTTTACGCGATCGTGCTCAATCTCTCGCCAATGACAGTCGGCGCGGTTTTGATCTTCTGCTCGATCATGGTGTTTGTGCCGATCCGCTATCTCTACCCCACGCGCACGAAGGCTTTTCGTTCGATTACGCTGACGTTGAGCGCGGGTTGGCTGGTGAGCTTCGTACTTATTCTTTTGCAGATGCCCAATCCAAACCCGCTGCTGGTTAATTTCTCGCTGTTGTATATGGTCTACTATGTGGTAATGAGCCTGGTGATGACCTACACGACCATGCGCCATAAGCGCTTGTAGCTGCCCGGCGCCACTGCCTGACTCATGGGGGTATTGCTGCGCATGCCGACAATACCTCATCAGCTTCTTTTGGGCGATCATGGCCGATCCACCAGATAAGCTCTGCCAACAAGGAGTCCCGCGCGCATGTCGGAACCCAACCCCGAGCATATCTCGGCCTATGACCCTGATGTCGCCTGGCTGCAGCACGAGCTAAGCGAGGCCCACAAAACGATCCGCACGCTGCTTCGCCAACTGAGCAAGGAGCAACAACGCCACGCCGAGACGGTGCGCGCCTACGATAAGACCGTCGCCAATTTGGTCGAGGCTGGGCGCGAGAACACGTTGCTGGAGCGCGAGCGCGACATGTGGCGTTCGCGCGTCGAAGGCGCTACGATGCCCTTCAAAATCGGCGGCCTGACGCTGGAGCTGACGCCAGCCGAAGTGAGCGCGATCCGCAAGGCCATGGCACGCCTGCATCACCCCGATACCGGCGGCGATCTTGAGCGCATGAAGGCCTGGAACGCGGCGCTCGACCCCCTCGAGAGTTTATAGTTTTAAGTTCTGAGTTTTGAGTTAGACCCGCTTCGCAACTCAAAACTGACTACTCATAACTCAAAACTATCCGCCGACGTGCTTGATCTTATAGCCCATAGCTGCGAGCGCCGCGGCGACACGCTCGCGGTGATCGCCCTGAATCTCCAGCTCGCCGTCTTTGTAGCTGCCACCTGCACCACAGTGCTGCTTGAGCCGCTTGAGCAGCGCCTCGAACGTGGCCGGATCGTGCTGCAATCCGCCGATTACCGTTACGGTCTTGCCGCGACGCCGCTTGCTATCGCGCCAGATCCGCGCGGTCTGCTTCGACGCCGATGGGTAGCTGGCCGCCGATTGTGGCTGGGTTGCCTCGTCGTGCGGCACGGGATCGGTGGTGTACACCAGGCGGGAGTTTGATTTTTGTGGCATGGAGTTATCTTTCTTCGCACCCATTCTAAACCGCATCAGATTTTGAAAAACCTAGTATACTATGCGAACGATCAGTTGACCAGACACGCGAGGCCTGCGATGACCAACGTTCGAAAAAGCGGTATTTTGCTGCATCCAACCTCATTACCGGGCCGCTGGGGTATCGGCGACTTGGGCGCCGCCGCGTACGCGTTCGTCGATTTTCTGGCCGCCGCCGGCCAGCGGCTGTGGCAAGTGATGCCGCTTGGGCCCACCGGCTATGGCGACTCGCCCTACCAAGGTTTCTCGGCGTTTGCAGGCAACCCGCTGCTGATCAGCTTCGATCTGTTGCTGCAAGAGGGGCTGCTGGCGCCCGAAGATCTCGCCGACGCGGCCGACTTTGGGGATGGTAGCGTTGACTATGGCGCGGTGATTCCACTCAAGCTTGGAGTGCTGCGCCGCTCATTCGAGCGTTTCAAGGCCGTGGCTACACCCGAACAGCGCCGGGCAATCGCCGACTTCCGCACCGATCAGCGTGGCTGGCTAGCCGATTATGCCTTGTTCGCGGCAATCAAGGAATCGCACGGCGGCACGAACTGGAATGCCTGGGAGCCCGCAATCGCCCGGCGCGATCCGTCGGTGATCGGCGAGTGGGCCAGCCGATTGAGCTACCAGACCGAATTTCAGGCCTATATGCAGTTCATGTTCTTCGAGCAATGGCGCCGGCTCAAAGCCTACGCCAACGAACGTGGCATCCAGATCATCGGCGATATTCCGATCTTTGTGGCCTACGACAGCGCCGACGTGTGGGCCAATCGCAATCTGTTCGAGCTGGACGACGACGGCAATCCTACGGTCGTCGCCGGGGTGCCGCCAGATTACTTCAGTGTCACCGGCCAGCTGTGGGGCAACCCGCTCTACCACTGGAATGTGATCGCGCGGCAGGGCTATCGCTGGTGGATCGAGCGCTTCCGCGCGACGCTAACGCTGGTCGACATCGCCCGAATCGATCACTTCCGTGGTTTCGCGGCCTACTGGGAGGTGCCCGCCAGCGAGGAGACCGCGATCAATGGGCGCTGGGTGCGCGGGCCGGGCGAAGCGCTGTTCGCCGCGGTGCGTAAGGCGCTCGGGCGTTTACCGATCATTGCCGAGGATCTCGGCGTGATCACCCCCGACGTCGAGGCGCTGCGCGACAATCTTGGTTTCCCGGGCATGAAAGTGCTGCAGTTCGCGTTCGGCGGCGACTCCACCGGCCCGTATCTGCCGCACAACTACCTGCCCCACTGCATCGTGTACACCGGTACGCACGACAACGACACCACGATCGGTTGGTGGAATACGGCGATGCCGAGCGACCGCCATAACGTCAAGCTCTACCTGGGCCGCGACGGCAGCGATATCAGCTGGGATTTTATCCGCCTGGCGCTGGCATCAGTCGCGGAAATGGCGGTCGTCCCAATGCAGGATGTGCTCAATCTCGGCAGCGAGGGGCGCATGAACACTCCCGGCAGTCCCGGCGGCAACTGGGGCTGGCGCTACACCGAGGATATGCTCACCCCCGAGCTAGCCCAGCGCCTGCGCTCGCTTACCGAGATCTACGGTCGGGTAAAGAAGGCGGAGCCAAGCGATACTTCAGTTTTGAGTTCTGAGTTCTGAGTTTTGCATTGAAGAGCGATCAATTCAAAACTCATAACTCAAAGCTCATCATTCTTAACTCGTTACGCGCAGGTAGTGCGCCCAGTAGCCTTGCCATGCGCCGTAGCGGCTGGCGATCTCGCGGATCGATTCGTCGCCGAGCTTACGGCCCTGGCCGTAGAGCTTCGATGCCGCGGCGCTGAGCTTTGCTTCTGCGCTCGGCAGCTGTTCGGTTCGGCCCAGCCCGCGCAGCAGAATAAAACTGGCCGACCAATCCCCAATGCCCTTGATCCCGCGCAGCCAGCCGGCAACCTCGGCATAGGCTGCGGCGCGCAGCCACTGTTCATCTACGCCGCTGAACGCGATCGCCACGGCCTGAAGGTATTCGGCGCGGCGTAGGTTGGGCATCAGATCGTAGAGTGCGCCCGGATCGGCCTGTGCCAGCATCCAGGCCTCAGGGAACGCCGAGTAGGATCGGGCGGCGACTTCCAGACTCGCGCCATAGCGCTCGACCAGCGCCCGCTTCAGGTTGCGGGCGATCGGCATCGCGTTACGCTGCGTGAGCACCGCCCAAGCGGCGCACTCGAACGGCGTCAAAAACTTGATCTGGTGGTAGCCATAGAGGCGCCTGGCGATCGGCGCAAACACTGGGTCGTCCTCGGCCAGCGCGTAAAAGGGCGCCAGATCGTCGCATATGCTCAAGAAGAACGCGATCCGATCCTCGGCCGCACGCTGGGTCGCCGAGTCGATCGCGCGCTCGGCCTGCAGGGTATAGGCCAGCCACGACTGTTCGGCGCTGCCGGCAGGCTCAACCTGGAACACGATCACCTGGCCGCCCACGAACACCGCCTTGGTCAGCGCGCGACCGCTCATGGCCTGCTCGCCCGCCATCGGGCCAAACCGATTGATGAAATGCAGCGACTTGTCGAAATCGAACGGCGGCGTTGGAGCCAGCGTTCCGCTGGTATTATATGACATCAGCCTACTTTCTATGCCTTTCTCGGCACTTCCATGCTCGGATATCTCTAAGCCAATCGAGCCTGCCCTTCGACAGGCTCAGGATAGACGGCAGCATGGTACTTCACGATTCCTGAGCCTGTTCAAGGGTCGCAGAGCAGCCGAAGGCAAATTAACCCTGCGCCGGCGTCATCATCGTCAGCAGGTTGCCGTCGGGCGAGTTGATCGAAAAGATCGTGCCGAACGGCCGGTGCTCGATCGGCGTCGTCTCGACATTGCGCGCGATTAAGTCGGCCCGCAGCTGCTCCAGTTCGTAGGTCTTGAAATACAGCTCGACCGTGCCGGCGGCGGGCGTGCCGGCGCGCGCCTGGAAGAGACCAAAGTCGGGCCCGCCCGCGCCGGTGGTCAGGTAGCGAAAATCGGTGCCGTCCTGATCCGTCACGCGGCTGAAACCGATCTGCTCGCCATAGAAGGCCAGCGATTGCTCCAGATCCGCGACATAGAAAAGAACGAAATCGAGTGGTGTAGCTGCCATTGGAATTCCTCCTGCTAAATCAGATTGCCATTTGAGATTAGTTTAGCAGGAGCCAGTGACAACCCTATGTCAGCAGCGAATCGGGATGTTGATGATTCCGCAGAATCTGTTCGGCCTCGGCCGCCAGCAGCGCGCGCAACGACGCGGGCTCGAGCACGCGCACCTGCGCGCCCCAGCCAAGCAGCCATGGCAGGGCATCGCGCTCGTGGCGCACCCGCAGCGTCACGAGCAGGCCATCGCGGTACGGCTCCGCAGCCTCGACAAAGAACGAGCGCGACTCGCGCACCCAATCGGCGATCGAGGCGTCGCAGAGCGCCCGCACTACCACATCGCGGCGCTCGTCGTCCGGGCGCTGCTCCAACACGAAATCGGCGGGCCGCTCGAATTCTTGCACGAGTACCGTCAGCTGGCTCATCCGCGAAACACGAAAATTGCGCCTAGCGCGGCGCGTATGATCGTAGGCTACCACATGCCAGCCGCCTGAGATAAACACCAGGCCATATGGATCGGCCTCGCGCTGGCTGCGCGCGTTAGGGCCATCCTGGCTGCTACGGGCGTGATACTGAAAGCGCACGGTATGCCGCCCGACGATCGCCCGCCGCAATTGCCGCAACTGGCCATCCTCGGCGCTCTGCAGGCTGGAGGATTCTTGGATGAAGCGAATGCTCTGCTGCAGCGAATGCACCTGTGCGCGCATGGCTTCGGGCAGCACGCCTTCGATCTTGCGGCCGGCCGACTGCGCGGCGGCGGCGTACTCGGCGTCGAAGCTTTGGGCCATCACATCGCCGCCGAGCAGCAGCATCAGCGCCTCGTCGGGGGTGAAGCGCAGCGGCGGCAGAAAGTAGCCTTCGACCAGCGAGTAACCCTGCCCTGGCGTAGCGATCACCGGCACGCCGGCCTCGCACAGCGCCTGGATATCGCGGTAGATCGTGCGCTTGCCCACCTCGAAGGTCGCGGCGAGATCTTCGGCGCGGCGCTTACCGCGGGCCTGCAGCTCGAGCACAATCGCCAGTAGTCGGTCGGTGCGGTTCATAGTGTGAATCTCGCATAGATTGCTGGGTTGTTCAAACGCGCCATGCCTTCCAGCTTGACGTAGTGGGTAATTCTCAATAATCACGACATTGAGGGCGCTCTTTAAGGCATATCAACGGCTCAAATGGCGTGCGAGCTACGCGATTCTGACAGCGACGATCTCAGTCAGCGTGCCGACGAACAGCTGATCGCCGGCCAGTGTTGGCGAGGCAAAACGCGAGATCGCGCCCACCGGGATAGAGGCGCGCACCGCGCCACTGCCGCTGTCAAGCGCATACAGGGTGCCCTGCTGATCGAGGCTATATACAGTCTGCCCGCCGACGATCGGTGAGCCGCTGACCTGTGGTGGCGCATGCCAGCCGAGTGTAAGCTGGCCGGAGGGATCGATCTGTACCTGCCGCAACCCATCCGCGCATGGCACAAACACGTTGGTTCCCGACACTGCGGCGCCTCCGAAGGCAGAACACACCTGACCTTCCCATACCTGCCCACCGACTCCGCCCAGCGCATCGGCATGGAGCACATAGCCTTGGCCCGACTTGCCTGCGGCGAAGACCCACCCGTTGGGCAACACGACCGGCCCCATCGATCCTAGGTCGGCGTCCGCGGCATTATCTTGCGGCCAGGTGGTGGGTGCGAAACCGTCTTCGAGCTGCAGCGTCGGCGATAAGCGCAGCACCGAATCGCTGTGATCCCAGCTCCCACTGGTTGCTTCGCCATTCCCCACGCTGACGTAGAGCTTGCCGGCTGGATCGATCGCCGGACCAGAGGGCGCCCAGATGCCGCCCTCGCGCGCGGTCGGAACCTGGAAGGCAAGCAGCGACCCGCCTCCGTCGGTCGGCGCCGCCACAACCCAGCCATGGTAGTTCCCGCAGTCGCCGAATAGCCCACCATAGGCGATGTATATCAGCGATCCAGCCAGGGCCAGGGCCGCGCGTTGCTGGTGAGCAACTGGATCCGCTCCGGGCGGGTCGGCGCTTCGGCGCACTTTCACCGCGCCTGTCTGTAGCTCCACGCCGACCAGCACGTGCGCCGGCCCGCTAACCTCGGCCACAGCGAAGATAAGGCCGGCGCGCGGGTCGTACACCGGCGTGCCGGTGATGCCGAGCGGATCAATATTGCCGCATGGCAGATCCCTGGCACGCACTGGGGCGCCGAGGTTGGTACGCCACTGGATCTGCCCAGTGCGCGCATCGAGCGCATAGAGCGAGTTCGCCTCGGTCGCAACCACAACCCGCCCGCTTACGACCAGCGGCTCGGCATAGACGGCGCCATCAAGCGATTGGCGCCAGGCCTCCGTCAGGCGCTGGGGATTGGGCGTGACTGCAACCTCGCCCGCGCGGGTGTTATCGCGGTGATAGGTAGGCCAATCGGAGGCGGAAAGGCCAGCTGCCGTATCCGTTGTGACGCCGTCAGCCGTCGGTGCAGCCGAGACAGGCGTCGGCGGTGCAGCGATCGTGCTGATCGGTGTTGTGGGCGGTGCGCGGCCTGATCCGGGGGCAGTGGCCGACGCGGCTGGCGCGACGAGGGTTGGAGTGGATCCGGAAGGGCTCGCCGAAGTACCACCACAGCTCGTCAGGATCACCAGTATGATCGCTGCCGTCAATGCGCGCCGCTGTGGCATGCATTCACCCATCGCAGATCTCTCTGTACAACGCCTCGAAGGACTGTAGAGCGCAGATACTGGCATACAGTTATACAGCCTATCAATATATGTGCCAGGGCTCGGCCCTGACCGTGTGACCCCAATATTTGCGGTCGGCACTGACGCCGCATGCGTAACAATCTGGGACTAACGCTGCTGCCAATTCGCGTTATCATTCAGGGCCAGCTAGGCAGCAGCCCGGGCCAGCGCGAGATAGCGTTGGTAGAGCGCCTCGGTCTCGGCCTGCCAGCCGTCCGGGCGGGCGGCCAGGCGCTGGTCGCCGCCACGTGGCACCTCGTAGAGCGTGCGCGCGAGGCGGGCGACCCACCAGACCAACATCAGCATGGCATAGACACGAATGCGCTGCTCGCCGCCTGGATCGCCACGCGCCGTGCAGTATGCGCTAATCAGCCATTCCCAGCGCTTGGGCGGCACGGCGGCGTAGGCCGGATGAGTCATCAGATCGGCAATCTCGAAGGCCGGGTCGCCCCAGCCGCTGTTCTCCCAATCGACCGACGCCCAGCCGCCAGGACGGCGAATGATGTTGCGCGTATTCGGATCGACATGACAAAGTGTGAGCGACGGTGCTGGCCAAATCGGCAGCGTGCATTGCTCCACCAAGTTCACTAGTGCGCGCAGATCCGCGGGCTGGTGAGGAGCGGGCAGCAGCGCTCGTTGCTGCCGGATAAGTTCGAGGCCGATGCCCGCATTGTGCATGTTGAGCACTGCGGGCTGAATTGGCAAGGAAGTATGTGCTGGTGTGAGCGTATGTATGCCCAGATAATGATCGAGCAGCGCCTGCCATTCGGCATCGCTCACTGGCGGCGTGGCGCCAACATCGCCGGCCAGCCACGACTGCACAACCACCGGCTGCGGGTAGCGTTCGCGCTCCAGCCACAGCGGCGCAGGCGCAAGATCCAGCCCCGCCTCGCGCAGCGCTGCCAGCGCGGCATACTCGCGCCCGGCGCGGTCACGCGCGTCGCGGATGGTCCACTTGATCGCCAGATCGTGCGCGGCGCTGGTGGCGCGATAGATCAGGTTGTTCGCGCCGCCGGCAATATGCTCGATGCGCCACTCCCGCCATTCGCGGTCGGCAGGCGCGCCAGCGGCCAGGTGGTCGAGCAGCGGCAGCAGCTCTGAAGCTGGAAGCAAGGCTCTTTTGTGTCCCCTCGTGTGACCCTTCGACAAGCTCAGGGCAGGCTTCGTGGATTCTCTACCGACATTCTAGCCAGGAGGCAGTGGGGCACTCATCCCTGCACCTCGTCGGCGCGTGGTCAAAAACGAGCTCACATCGGCCCATGCCGGAGCGCGCTCGGCCAGCAGCGTGGTGGCCAGCACGCCGCCAAGCAGCAGCATGCCATAGAACTTGTACGATACCCCGGCGATCGTCAGCACGCCCATCACCGTGCCATCGTAGAAACTCCACTGGTTGCCATAGCCAATCAGCGCGAAGCTCAGCGCTAGCGCCGCCGCCGCGGGTAGGCTGACCTCGCGATCGGCCATGTGCTGCAGCATCACCGCGAACGGCAGGAACAGCAGCGTCTCATAGTGCATCCAAGCCGCCGGCACCACCAGCACCATCAGCAGCGGAAATAGGCTATACTGCAGCGCGAAGGTCGTGTCGCGCGAGCGCGCTGGCGGCAGCACTAGCACACATCCGGCCAGTCCCACCAGCGCCGAGATACCCAGGCCCAGCAGCGCCAGCGCGCGATCCTTGAAGATCTCCGACTCGGTCGGTGGGGCAACAAATCGGGCCAGGAAGCCAGAGATGGTCTGGTTTTCGACCCAGCTGGTGGTGCCGCCGATGCTCGGAAAGACTTCGGTGAGATACACACGATGCATCTCCCAGCCCATCACCGCGACGGCGACGCCGTTGAAGAGCAGCATACCCAGCGCAAAGCCGGCCAGCCCCCACCAGCGCCGTTTGACAACCAGGAAGGCCAGCAGCAGCACCGGATAGATCTTGAACAGTGTACCGAGCGCGATCAGCACGCCCGCCAGCACATCGCGGTCGGCGCGCAGCGCCCAGAGCGCCAGCGTGAGCACCAGTAGCAGCGCCAAATCGATCTGGCCAAACGCCATTGTGTCGGTCATTGGCCGGAAGTTCAGCAGAATCAGCAGGCTAGCCGCAGCCAGCGAGAAGAAGCGCAGGCCCCACATGCGTAGCCAGACGAGCGCTGTCGTGCCGATCAGAATGCAATTCAACACACGATGGAAGAACAGAATCCGCTCGCCATCCTGGAACACCCAGGGCACGAACAGCATGCCATAGAACGGCGGCACCTTGAAGACATGGCCGAAGTGATTGGTGCGCACCGCTTCAAGGTCGTAGAGCGAGCCGCCGCGCGCCCAATCGCGCGCACCTTTGAATAAGATCCAGAAGTCGGGCCCTTGGCGCTGGAAGGCGTACCAGATCATATAGCCGAGGTGAGCGGCGGCCACTGCAGCAAAGATCGCCAGTGCGCCGCAGGCGATGGCGGCGCCCGCCTGATCGCTTGGCAGCAGCCGGCCGCGCAGCGCATACCAGGCGCCCAGGCCCGCCAACCCCAGCAGCAGCGCCGCGCCGATCCACAGCGTTGCCGGCGGCGGAATGACACTGGTCGCACCATCGGCGGTCTGCACGAGCTGGAACAGTGGTGCCAGCCACCATGCGATCGCCATGAAGATCGGCAGGTCGATCCCACGCACCGACCACCGACCACCGACCACTGACCACCGCTTGCGGCCTAGCTCGTCGGTCGTCGGTCGCCTGCCCTGCCCCTCGTCGAGCTCGGGAACCGCGTAGTCGAAGGGTCGGTCGCCTGCCCTGCCCCTCGTCGAGCTCGGGAACCGCGTAGTCGAAGGGTCGGTCGTCAAAACGGGCGGCACCAGCAGCCGCGCCAGCCAGACGCCCAGGCAGCCCAACCCCAGTAGCGCCGGCACTCGCTGCACAAACGGCAGTACTTCCAGCGGCCGGGCGGCAATACCAAGCGCGATCAGCGCCGCGAGTGCGACCGATCCCACTACGGCCATAGGTCGGCTGCGTCCAATGCTTCGCAGCAGCGCGTAGCCGAGCGCGCCCATGCCCAAGCTCCACAGCAGCAGCCAGATCGGCAGCAGCGGTACGACGCTCGGCATCACCTCCAGTCGCACCCAGTCCACGCCGCCGCCGAGCGGGCGCGGGTCATCTGGCAGGGTAATCGTATCGCTCTGCAGTACAATGCGGGTCGCCCAGTCGAGCCGGCGGCTGGGAGGAATCATCATGCGATAGACTCGCTCGTAGCTGGGTGGCAGCGTCAGCGCACCGATCGCTTCACCATTGGCGCTCAGCTGCATATGGAGGTCGGGTTGGCCGGTCGGGCGTCCGTTCAACACCCGCAGCGTCAACATTCCAGCCTGACCATCTGGCAGTTGCGGCATGGCGATCGTCGCATTCGCGGTGGTCCAGCGATACTGAATCCCTCTGATCGTTTCGACGGCGTTGAAGCCGCTCACGAAGCGCGCATCGCCCGCCCCCACGTCGAGCTTTAGGGGCCAAGCCAGGCCAAACCCGATTGCGACCAGCACGGCGGCAATCAGGGCCGACACAGCAGCGAGCAGCAGTTCGGCGGGGTAGCCTGCTATTCGGCGAAAGCGATCCATATTAAGGAACCCTTTGCATTATTGGTGTCATAAAACTTCCTCTGGCATGCCCCAACCGGTGACGCCGCTCCAAATTACCGAGTCGTCACCGGCCCCAGCATCAGCGCATTCTCGCCGTCGCTCGGCCCCTGAGCCGGCGGCTGGATGCGCAGAGGCAGGCGCGCGCCAGTGCCTGCGTCGTAGACGCCGATCGCGATCCAGTAGCTCCCGGCCGGTGCGTCCGCGCGGATTGGCACCCGAATGCTCTGGCTGACATAGCTGCCAGGCACCCACGCCGACGTCGACGTACGATCGCCGGCTGGGAGATCGGCCCGCCCGATCACGTTGCCGGCGACGTCGAGTACATGCACGAACAGCATGTAGTCGTGCAGGATCGTCGCGCGCGCTTCCCAATGGATGGTCAGCGCGAGCGCGCCGGGCGTGGTCGTGTCGGCGTCGTAGCCGCGCACATGGATGGCCGTACCAAAGTCGGCATCGATCGCGTGCGCTGCCGGTCGCGGTATCTGGTAGATCTGCGCATAATCGATCCCATTGATACGAACCGTCTGGATCGGACGGAGCCGCGAGCGCAGCCAGTCGGTTGCTTCCGGCTCGTTGCGGCGCTGCTGCTGGTCGATATACAGCACGGCGTAGCCGACCTTGCCGGGCTGCAGCGCCTCCGAAAGCCGAACGATCGGCGTGGAGACAAACGGCTTCAGCGCTGGCCCATACCAGGTCGCGACCGGCAGATCGGCGCCGTCCGGCCTGGATCGTAGATACGCGCCGGCCTGCTCAAACCCCTCGCCCCAGCCCACCGGGATCAACGTGGCCGCCACCGGCCCGCCGCCGAGCAACTGGTTGTAGTAGGCGATCTCATACGGGTGGTGCAGCGCCAGGTTGGCCGACAGCACCAAGACGACCAGCAACCAGCCGAGAACTGAGAACCGGCCATGAGCGCCCGTTCTTATCGCCGGATCGAAGAGCCGAGCCACGAGCCACGAGCGACGAACGGCTGGTGTGGCAGATCCTCGCTGGTCGGAGGCCGATCGTCCGATCGAGCGCACGTTGAGCGCTCGGTTCCAGATCTGTTCGAACAGCCAGAACAGGCCAAAGGCCGCGAAGATATCGAGTGTTGGAAAGATTGGCAAGGCGTAGCGATCGAACTTCTTCGGGCCGACGGTCATGATCATCACGAACAGCAGGCTGAAGACCGCTAAGATCAGCAGCGGCAGCCCTCTACGTACCTGGCCCTTCCGCCACGCCAGAATTGCCGCCGGTATGGCGGCGACGAGACCGATCGACGCCCAGGGCGTGAGGCGCAGCGCGATGGCGACCGGGTAGAACAGCGGCCCCGGATCGCTGACGGCGCTGCCCAAGAAGTAGTTGCCCCACCCATGCGGCGAGCCGCCGTCGTCGCGGGCCTGGCGAATAATGCTGCCGAGCGCGCCCAGGGGGTCGAACCACGCCGCCGGCCAGAATGCGTACCACACCAGCAGCGCGACGCCGCCCCAGACCAGCAGTGGCCAGATGACAAACCACGAACGACGGATGACGAACGACAACCCGCGCCGGCTCTCCATAGTCGTCGGTCGTTTGTCGTTCGCCGGCGTTCGCCACGCCCGAACCAGCACAATCAGGCCGGCGATCGGCACAAGCAGTACCGAGGGCGATTTCGTCAGCAGCGCCAGCCCGGTGGCGATCGCCGAGACGATCAACATGCCCCAGCGCAGGTTCGGCGATGGCGCGTCGGCTTCGTCCAATCGAAACGCCAGCATCGCCGCCAGGATCGCCAGGGTCATAAACGATGTCAGCAGCGCGTCGACGTGCAGGAGCTGCGAGTGCGCCACCAGGAATGGGTCGCCGGCCCATAGCAGCGCGCTCAGAAGCGCCAGACGTGCAGGCAACAGTCGGCGTAGCAGGGTGTAGCCTAGCGCGACGCACAGGGCGGTGACGATCGCGACGGGCAGGCGCAGCAGTATGCGCAGTAGGTCGGCGTCGGGGCCAGTTGCCAGCCCCCAATCGCGCAGCGCATTATGAGTCAGGTAGCCACTGGCGCCAAGCCACATGGTCGTGACGCCAGGATGCCCTACCAGGTTGGTGCCGGCCCAGTTAGCGCTGCGAATCGCCCGCAGAAACAGCGGCGCGCGATCGAACCAGTGGTAGGCCTCGTCGATCGTGAGAAAGCTGCCGATCGCGAATGCCCGTGGCGCCAGCGCGAGCAGAAAGATGATCAGCGCCACACCGACGTGACCACGCACCCCGACCAATGGCCAACCACCAACGACTACCCGACGTCGAGCAACATCGCCAATCATGCCAACGCCTCCCGTACCGCCGCCGCGACCGCATCAACTTCCGCATCGGTCAGTTCGGGGTAGATTGGCAGCGAGAGCACCTCGTGCGCCAGCCGTTCAGTCACCGGCAGGCTGCCGGGGGCAGCCAACCCCTGGTAGACCGGTTGCAGGTGCGCCGGTAATGGATAATGCACCACCGCGCCAATGCCGCGCTCGCGCAGCCCTGCCTGCAAGCGATCGCGATTCGCCGTCCGCACAACGTACAGATGATAAACATGCCGCTCGTCGATCAGATCGGGCAGCACCAGGCCGGTATCCGCCAGCAACTCGTTGTAGCGTCGCGCAATCGCGCGGCGGCGCTCATTCCACGGCGCGAGGTAGCGCAGCTTGACATGCAAAAGCGCCGCCTGGATCTCGTCGAGCCGCGAGTTGATGCCGCCAGCGTCGGTGGTGTAGTAGCGCTCTTGCCAGCCATACTCGCGCAGCCGCCGCAGCTTGGCCGCCAGATCAGAATCGTCGGTCACGATCGCGCCGCCGTCGCCCAGCGCGCCCAGGTTCTTGCTCGGGTAGAAACTGAAGCAGCCGAATGTGCCAATGCCGCCGGCCTTGCGCCCATTCAATGCCGCGCCGTGCGCCTGCGCACAATCCTCGATCACCGGCAGGCCGTGGCGCTGGGCGACATCCATGATCGCATTCATATCGGCCAGGCGGCCATACAGGTGCACTGGCATAATCGCCCTGGTGCGCGGCGTAATCGCCGCCTCCAGCAGCTCGGGCTCCATGGTATAGCTGCGCTCGTCGACATCGACAAACACCGGGCGCGCGCCGGTCTGCAGGATGGTCAGCGGCTCATAGATCGCGGCATTGGCGACGGTGATCACCTCGTCGCCAGCGCCAACGCCCAACGCCGCCAGCGCCAGGTACAGCGCCTCGGTGCCATTACCCACACCAATCGTGTGGCGCACGCCGCAAAACTCGGCGAAGGCCGCCTCAAACGCGCGCACCTCGGCCCCAAGGATATACCAGCCGCTCGCCAGCACTCGCGACGCCGCCGCGTCGAGCTCGGGCTTGATGGCCTCGTATTGGCGCTTGAGATCGCCGATCGGGATTGTTACCACAACGAAATCCTTCGGATTGTAAATTGCAAATTGTATATTGTATATTGCTAATACCGTGACACAATTTGCAATTTACAATGTACAATTTGCAATTCTTACCAGTAATGCTCTTTCTCCACCCGATAGAACTCCAGCGTGCGCCGCAGCCCATCGCGCAGCGCCACCCGCGGCCGCCAGCCGAGCCGGCCCTGGATGAGGCGATAGTCGGCGTAATAGTCGCCAATATCGATTGCCTTACGATCGGGTGGGAACGGGACGATCTCGAAGCGGCCCGCGCCGTTGATTTCGACCAGCAGTTCGGCCAGGTCGAGGAAATTGATCGTCTCATTGCTGCCAAGGTTAAAGATCTGCCCATCGGCGCTGCGCTCGACTGCAGAGATCAGCAGTGCCTCGACCACGTCGTCGACATAGTTGAAATCGCGAATCTGCGTGCCGTCGCCAAAAATCTGGATCGGCTCGCCGTCAATCAGCTGCTTGATCCAGATGCCCAGGAATGTCTGTCGTGTATCTTTCACGCGCATGCGTGGGCCATAGGTGTTGGTGAGCCGCAGCGCACAGGCGCGGATGCCATACACATTGTTGTAGAGGATATGGTACCACTCGCCGGCCATCTTGTTGACGCCGTTGACGTCGACCGGGTGAAGCAGGTGCCGCTCGTCGACTGGCAGATAGTCGGGCTTGCCATAGATCTGGCGCGTCGAGGCATACACCAGCTTGAGACCTGGGTTGTGTTTGCGGCATGCCTCTAGAATCGAGAGCTGGGCTCTACAATTTATCTCCAGGTCGGCATACGGGTCGCGCATCGAGTCGAGGTGCGACGTTTGGCCGGCCAGATTGAACAGAAAGTCCTGGCCTCGCACCAGGTAGTCCATCGAGTGTTCGTCGCGCACGTCGGCGATATTGATCTTGACACGATCCTCGATCGCGGCGACGTTGCGCAAGTTGCCGCCGTAGATCGGGATGAGCGAGTCGACGAGCGTGATCTTGGCGCCCAGATCCACCAGCCGGTGCGCTAGCGTCGAGCCGATGAAGCCGAGGCCGCCGGTGATCAGGACATGCGCGTTGTCGAAGTTACTTGTGTAATTGTTCATACGTAATAAAGCTAAAAAGTAAAAGGTAAAAGGCAAAAAGGCTTACGATACTTTTACCTTTTGCCTTTTATCTTTTACCTTCCGAAGGTGTTCGCGCCGGACGACCAGCTTCCACCACAGCCACGCTATATGCGGCAGGACGCGGCTGAGGCGCTTGAAGTTGAAAAACTGGCTCTTGCCGTAGGTACGATGGTAGTGATGCACCGGCACCTCGGCGAAGCGGAAGCCGGCATCTTGCAGTTTTTTGACCAGCTCCAGACAGATTGTACCATCGGGCGACTCCAGGTCGATCACGTCAAAGACTTCACGCCGGATCAAACGGAAGTCGCAGTCGACATCGCGCAGTTTGAAGCCAAACATGAATTTTACCAAATGGTGGTAGGTCCGCCCGATCACGATTCGATGCAACGGGTCGTGCCGCTCGATCTTCCAGCCGTTGACGATGTCGACATCATCTTTCATGGCTGGTAGCAGCAGCCTCAGCTCGCGCGGATCGTACTGGGCATCGCCGTCGGTGTAGAAGATCAAGTCTTTCCGGCATGTCGCGAAGCCGACCCGCAGCGCGCCACCATAGCCAAGCGCCTCGCGATGCGGTAAGAAGCGAAAGTGCTCGTAGCGTCTGGCCAGCTCCTCCAACACATCAACAGTATAATCGGTGCTGCCATTCTCGACCACCACCACCTCGTAATCATCGGTCAGGTCAGCAAGCGTTTGCAGCGTGGCGACGACCATGCTGCCGATTGTGCCGCCATCGTTGGAGGCAGGAAAAAACGCCGAGATGCTCGGCTGATGCTTAGGCATAGATCACCTTATCTGCGCGCTACGACACGCGGCGCGCTGCGGACCGTACGAGCCGAGATTATAGCATAGGCGCAGTACTCCGAAAAACTGCCTGGATCAATCGTGGTATTATTGACATTGGTTCAAGCCACACCCGCGACAAGCATACCATGGACGACCCAGCGGTTGTGCGCACCATTGGTCGAATAATCGGCCGAAGCCCTGGCCGCAGCTTTGAATAATCTGGAGGAATTGGCATGCCTTCAATCGACCAACTGCTCCGCTCCGATATTGCGTCGCTGGAGCCGTATGTGCCGGTCGCGCCAATCGAGGTATTGGCCGAGCGCCTGGGGTTACCTGTCGAGCGCATCGTTAAGCTCGACGCGAATGAAAGCCCATATGGCCCGTCGCCACGCGCCGCGGCGGCCCTCAATGCGCTAGGCGGCGCTACGACCGCCGCCCATTCGGAGCAATTTCTCGAGCCGTTGGCGCTGGCGATCTACCCCGACCCGAACCACACGTTTCTACGCGAAAAGCTCAGCCAGTACACCGGGCAGCCGGCCGAGCGGATCCTGTGCTCGTCGGGGTCGGGCGAGCTGATCGATTTGCTGATGCGCGTATTCATCCAGCCAGGTGATGCGATTGTCGACTGCCCGCCAACATTCGGAATGTACTCGTTTGATGGCGGTATCCACGGCGCCAGGATGGTAAATGTGCCGCGCGACGAGGCATTCAACGTCGACATCGAGGCTGTGACCGATGCGGTCCAGAAGCAGCGGGCCAAGCTGCTGTTCGTGACGCTGCCAAATAATCCGACCGGCAACCTGACGCCGCGCGCCGAGATCGAACGGCTGCTGGAGCTATCAGTGATGGTCGTCGTCGACGAGGCATATGCCGAGTTCGCCGGCGTAAGCGCGGTCGATCTGATCGGCCAGTATCCGAACCTGGCGGTGCTGCGGACCTTCAGCAAATGGGCCGGGCTGGCCGGCCTGCGGATCGGTTATGGGCTGTTCCACGAAGATTTGATCAAGCACCTGTGGAAGATCAAGCAGCCCTACAATATCAATGTCGCCGCCCAGGCCGCCGCGCTGGGCTCGCTCGAAGATATCGACTATCTGATGGAGAAGGTTGCGGAGATCGTGGCCGAGCGCGAGCGGATCTACCGGCACCTCAGCGCCATGCCCGATGTGCAGGTCTATCCTAGCCAGGCGAATTTTCTGCTCTGCCGCCTGCTGCACGGCGACGCGGCTCAGCTCAAGGCCGACCTGATGCGTCGCGGTATTCTGGTGCGCTACTTCAACAAGCCAAGATTGACCGACTGCATTCGCTTCAGCATTGGCACGCCCGCACAGAACGATGTGCTGCTGGCCGCGCTCGAAGAACTTATCGGTGCGAATAAAGAATAAAGAACAACAGGAAAAGAACAAAGAACAAAGCGCAAAGAACAACAGGAAACGTCATATTCTTTTTTTGTTCTCTGTTCTTTGTTCTTTGCTCTGAAGGTAAGGAGAATGAAGGGTGGCATCCGAATCCCTGCGCGACCTGCGTGAGTTCGCCGCCGAGCTGGCATGGCAGGCCGGCAAGCTGACGCTACGCTACTTCCAGACCGAGTTCACCACCGAGTTCAAAGATGATCAGTCGCCGGTGACGATCGCCGATCGCCAGGCCGAACGGCTGATGCGCGAACTGATTGAGCTGCGCTACCCTGGGCACAGTATTCTGGGCGAAGAAGAGGGCGAGACGCGCGCCGGCGCGACTTACCGCTGGATCCTCGACCCAATCGACGGCACTAAGACGTTTGTGCGCGGCGTGCCGTTCTACGCCGTGCTGGTCGGGCTGGAGCGCGATGGCGAACCGGTGGTTGGTGTGATCAATATCCCGCCAACCGGCGAGTTGCTGCACGCCGCGCGCGGCGAGGGCTGTACTTACAACGGCCGGCGCGCGCGGGTCTCAACCGTACCGGCGCTCCACGACGCGCTATTGGTCTGCACCGACGTCGAGAGTATGGCCAAGCATGGGCGCGGAGCGGCCTATCGGCGTATGGTCGCGGCGACCAGGCTCCAGCGCACCTGGGGCGACGCCTATGGTTATGTGCTGGTTGCGACCGGCCGCGCCGAGGTTATGCTCGATCCAATCGTCAGTCCCTGGGACAGCGCTGCGCTGCTGCCGGTGGTCACCGAGGCCGGCGGCACGCTGACCGACTGGCGCGGCACGCCCACGATACACGGCGGTGATGCGATCGGCACCAATGGGCTGGTGTTCGAAGAGTTGATGGCGCTGGTGGGGGAGAAAGAAAAAGAATAAGCGACTCGCCTGTTCGAGTCCCTAAATCCTAAAGCCGGGTATAATATGCCGCAATATGAGACTGAGCATTCCCTACATCGATCTGCGGCCGCGAGCGGCCGGCGCGGCACGTGACACGATCAATACCGGGCTGATCCTGGCCCTGCTCTTCGCCGTGGCACTGCCGCTGCTTTGGCTCAGCCTCACCTCCGCCCCGAGGATTCATATCGACGTCGGCGAGTGGGGCGACGAGCCGTTTCTCAGCGGCGTGAACCAGCCCGAGCATAACGAGACCGGAACCTTCCGCTGGACCGGCAAGTATGCCGAGCTCGTGCTGCCGAACCTTGGCAGCCGCTACCAACTGCTGCGCATGCGTGCGCATGGCTGGCGCCCGCCCGGCAACCCTGCGCCGAAGGTACAGATCGCCGTCGCCGGCCAGACGGTGGGGATCATCCGGCCCACGCGGGATCTCTATACCTATCAGTTCCTGTTGCCGGCCGACGACACCAACCCCACACTGACGATCGAATTCACCAGCGAGCTCTACCACATTCCGAACGATCGCCGCGATCTAGGCTTTGCAATCGACTGGATCGAACTTGCGGAGCTCAATTCAAGCGCCGGGCCATCGCCGTGGCAGTTTGGTGGGCAGGCGTTGCTGCTGCTGCTGCTGCTTGGGCTGCTACACCTGCTCGCGCTGCCGCGCGCCTGGGCGATCGCGGGGGCGCTGGCGCTGGCGCTGGCGCTGCTCGGCGCGAATGCCTGGCAGCCACTGTGGGTCAGCACGGCGCTGGCTGGGTGGCTGATCATCGCCGCGCTGCTGCTGGTGGCTACGTGGCTGGCGCGGCCTTGGCTTGAGCGCCTGGTCGTGCCTTGGATGTCCGCATCGCAGGCCAAGATCGCCTGGGTCCTGTTTGTGGCGGCGCTGGCACTGCGGCTGCTGGGCGACACACATCCGCTGTTCGACCTCCACGATCTCGGCTTCCATCAAATATGGAGCACCGATGTGACCCAGGGGCAGCTATACATCTTTTCCACGCCGTCCGAGTTCCAGAATCGCGTGGCCTTCAATCCACCAGCCGGCTATCTGCTAATGCTGCCATTGCGTCTGCTGATGCTGCCAACGCGCCTCATGCTCCAGGTAGGGCTGGCACTGGTCGACGCGATCGGCGGCCTGCTGCTGCTGGGGTTAAGCCGTGAGCTTGGGCTAACGGCGCGCGCAGCGCTGCTGGCGCTGGCGCTCTACGCCGCCATGCCAATCAATATGACCATGATGTGGTGGGGCTTCATGACCAACGCGCTGGCGCAGTCGGCGGGGCTGCTGCTGTTGTGGCTGCTGCTGCGGCTCGTGCGGAATCCCGACGCAGGGAGGGGCCGGCCAACCTACGACCGGCAGGCGGCCTTTGCTGTGGCCTGCGCGGCCGGATTTCTTATACATGTCGGCGCGCTGGTATTGATCGTGGCGCTGCTTGGCGCGTGCATTGTGCTGGGTTGGTGGCAGTTGGGGCGGGCTGAACGCAACGCGGCCATCGGCATGAGCGTGTTGGCGCTGGCCTGCGCCGTGCTGTTTTACTTCTCGGCAGTCGCGCCCGCATGGCTCAGCTCATCGGCGAGCGCCTCCGGGCTGAATCTCGGCGATCTGCTGGCTACAAGTTGGGCCATCCGCGATCAGAAAGTGAGTCTGCTTTGGTTTGGCCTGATCCGCGGCTTCCTGCCGATATCATCGGCCCTGGCGCCGTTGGGATTCGTACGGATGCTGAAGATCCAGCCGCGCCACCCGATCGGCCACACGCTGATCCTTGGCTGGCTGGCCGTGACTCTGTTGTTTTTTGGCGTCTATATGGGGCTGGGGCTGGTGGTGCGCTACCTGTACTTTGCGACCCCACTGCTCTGCCTTGGGCTTGGCGCACTGCTCACCGCGCTATGGCAACGTCGCGGCCGGCTGGTAGTGATCGCGCTCATCCTGCTGGTGGCCTGGGCCGGCATGGCGCTCTGGGCCGCGGGCGTGCTGATGGGGATCAAACCATCGGGCGTGCCGTTGACCTATTAGGAACTATGGTATACTACCTACCGCATTGAAACCACGCAATCCACCGATCGCCCGCCTACCAGTGCTGGAGGTTGCTCGTGCGAATCGTCGCCATGATCATGGCCGGTGGCGAGGGGACCCGCCTAAGCGTCCTCTCCGAAAAGCGCGCCAAGCCGTCGGTGCCCTTCGCCGGCAAATTTCGGATCATTGATTTCCCCCTCTCCAACTGCGTGAACTCGGGAATCTTCGATGTTGCGGTGCTGACGCAATACCGCCCGCACTCGCTCAACGCGCATATTGGCAATGGCAAGCCCTGGGATCTCGACCGCAACCAGGGCGGCGTGCAACTGCTGCAGCCCTACCAGGGCCGCCGCGACGAGAGCTGGTACAAAGGCACCGCCGATGCGGTCTACCAGAACCTCAACTATATCCGCGAGCGCCGCGCCGATGTGGTTGTGCTGCTCTCCGGCGACCATATCTACAAGATGGATTATAGCGCGATGGTCGATTTCCATCTGCGCCGCCACGCCGACCTGACAGTTGCCGTGATGCATGTGCCGCTGGAAGAGACCGACCGCTTTGGAATCATGACCGTGGACGACAACCAGCGCGTGATTGAGTTCACCGAGAAGCCCAAGGCGCGCGACAAGGGTACGCTCGCGAACATGGGTATCTACGTCTTCTCGGCCGATGTGCTGGTCCGGCGGCTTTCCGAGGGCGGCGAGGGCAACCCGCGGATCGACTTTGGCAAGCACGTGATCCCCGCAATGATTAAAGCCGATAGCGTGTTTGCCTTCCCATTCGAGGGCTACTGGGTCGATGTCGGGACAATCCAATCATATTGGGAAACCAGCATGGATCTGCTCGACCCCGCCAATACGCTCAAGCTGTACGATCCACGCTGGGTGGTGCATACGCGCAGTGAAGAGCGACCGCCAGCCAAGTTCGGCCCACAGTCGCATGTCGGCCAGAGCATGGTGTGCAATGGCGCGATTGTGCGCGGCCGGGTCGAGCACTCGGTGCTTTCGCCGGGGGTCTACGTCTCGCCCGGCGCGATCGTGCGCGACAGCGTGGTGATGAACGATGTCTGGATCGGCCCGGGCGCCGTTCTCGACCGGGTGATCGCCGACAAGAATGTCGTGATCGGCGCGGGTGTGCGGCTCGGCCACGGCGACGACATAACCACGCCCAACAAGCTCGAGCCGGAGAAGCTCAACACCGGCGTGAGCGTGGTTGGCAAGAGCGCGCACCTGCCGGCGAATATCAAAATCGGGCGCAATGTCGTGATCAACGCCGACCGCGATGTGGAGCACTTCCCCGCCAATGAAGTCCCTTCGGGCGAAACCATTTAACGTTGAACGTTCAAACGTTCAAACGTTCGAACGTTGAGGTTGCATATGCTTCGAACACTGGCGTTGATCCTGGCCGGCGGCGAGAGCAAGGCGCTCAGCGCGCTTACCGCCGAGCGCTCCGAGGCGGCCGTACCGTTCGCCGGTAAATATCGGATTATCGACTTTCCGCTCTCGAATTGCGTGAACTCGGGCATCTATAATGTCGGCGTGCTGACACAGTATCGCCCGCGCTCGCTGCACCAGCATATCGGCGTTGGCAAGCCATGGGACCTCGATCGACGGATCGGCGGCGTGCAGCTGCTGCACCCGTTCCTGACCAGCGAGGGCGGCAGTTGGCAGCGCGGCAACGCCGATGCAGTGCGCGTGAACCTCGACGTAGTCGCCGAACAGCCGGTCGACGCGGTGCTGGTATTGGCCGGCGACCATATCTACAAAATGGACTACCGACCAATGCTGCAGATCCACCAGGACCGCGACGCCGATATGACTGTGGCGGTGCATAGCGTCAACCCGCACGAGGTGCATCGCTACGGCATCGTAACGGTCGACGCCGATGGGACGGTCAGCCGCTTCGAGGAGAAGCCGCGCCGCGCCCGCTCGAGCCTAGCCTCGATGGGCATCTATGTCTTTCGCAAGAACTTTTTGCTCGAACTGCTCAGCAGCGGCGCCGAAAACGACTTCGGGCATGATATCATGCCCAAGGTGATCGGCCAGACCAAGGTCGCCGCGTACCACTTCCAAGGCTACTGGGCCGACGTCGGCACCGTGCAAGCGTACTACGAGGCCAATATGGCGCTGCTGGTCGAGACCCCAGCGCTCGACCTGTATGACCCCGAGTGGATCGTTCACACCAAAAGTGAAGAGCGCCCGGCCGCGCTGATCGGCCCGCAGGCGCGCGTCGAGGGCAATCTGCTCTGCGACGGCTGCCAGATCTATGGCCAGGTGATCCGCTCGGTGATCGCGCCGGGGGTGGTGGTGGCGCCTGGGGCAGTCGTACGCGACTCGATCCTCCTGACCGATACGCTGGTCGAGCAGGATGCGGTCGTCGATCGCTGTATCCTCGATAAAGAGTCGTTCGTCGGGGCTGGCGCGCGCGTCGGCTACGGCGAGGATAACACCCCCAACCACGCCGCGCCCGAGCGCCTGAACACAGGCCTGACGGTGACCGGCCGGCGCGCGCGCATGCCCGCTAAAGCGACGATCGGCCGCAATGTCGTGATCATGCCGCGCACGAACGAAACGGCATTCGCGGCCTCTCAAACCGTGCCAAGCGGGCAAACCATAGGGCGTGGGTAGCTAGGAAACCTCATGGCTCTACCGAAAAATTATATCTGCGATATGGACGGGGTGTTGGTGCGCGGCACGCAGGTCGTCCCCGGCGCGAACGAGTTCATCCAACGGCTTCAGCAGGCTCGGGCGAAGTTCCTGGTTCTGACCAATAACTCGCTCTACACGCCGCGCGATCTCTATGTACGATTGCAGCGCATTGGACTCGAGGTTCCGCCAAACGCCATATACACCTCGGCCCTGGCAACGGCGCAGTTTCTTGCGACACAGCACCCTGGTGGAAGCGCGTACGTGATCGGCGAGGCTGGGCTCACCACGGCGCTGCATGATGCCGGATACATCATTACCGACCAGGACCCCGAGTATGTGGTGCTCGGCGAAACGCTCTCGTATAGCTTTGAGCGCATCACGCAAGCCATGCGCTTCGTGGCCGCAGGTGCACGTTTTATCGCCACCAATCCCGACGTTTCTGGGCCGGGCGAGGGTGGCATGGTGCCGGCCACCGGCGCGGTCGCCGCGCTGATCTCGGCGGCAACCGGCGTTCAGCCGTACTACATCGGGAAGCCGAACCCGCTGATTATGCGCACCGCGTTGCGCACACTCGATGCTCACTCAGAGGATTCGGTGATGGTCGGCGACCGCATGGATACCGACATGATCATTGGCACAGAGAGTGGCCTGGAGACGATTCTCGTGCTGACAGGGGTCACGCGGCGTGAAGATGTGCCACGATATCCGTACCGTCCAACGCATATTGTCGAGTCGGTTGCCGATATTGTGGTGGAGCAAAGTGAATGATGCAACAAACAGCACTTGCCCAAGCAGTATTCGCGTTCGCCCAGGCGACCCATGGCCTCGGCGATGCCGATCTCGAGCGCGACTACACCTGGCGCTACCATGACGAGGGGCTGCGCTTCGCGCTGATCGGCACATATCACGAGCTTCGCGATCTGGCGGCGACCACCGCGGCCGAGCGCGCCGCCTACGGCCATCCGATCACCATTGCCCAGCGCGTTCTGGCGCAGTACCACCTGGCCTATCGCGATCTCCAGGCGATCCTGCTCGGCGTCGACGGCACGCTTGCTGGCTGGGCGCCCGCGCCGGGCGAGTGGCCGATCTGGATCGCGCTGTGGCATATGATTGAGGTCGAGCAGAACTTCTTTCCGCGCTGCCGCTACGCCGTGGATCAAATGCACGCCGGCGCCGAACTACAGGTGATGTCCGACGAGGAGAAATGGGCGCTGCTGGCTGAGGAGCCGGACACCGACCCAGCGCGGCTGCGGAAGATCATCTACGGCGACACCGTGCGCACTGCCGCCGACGAGGCCGCCGCGCCCGAACCAACCGCGCTGCAGGGTAGCTTCGCCGACCTGCTGGCCTACTATGATACGCTGCATTCCAGTATCATCCGCGACCTCGCGACCCTGAGCGATGCCGAAACCCTGGCGCCATCGCGCTGGTGGGAAGATCAGCCAATCCCGGTGCGCTACCGGCTGCACCGCTTCGACGCGCACCTGCGCCAACATACCATCCAGGTCGAAAAAACGCTGGCTATGCTCGGCCAGGTGCCCGCCGAGGCAAAGCGGCTGCTGCGCTTGGTCTATGCCGCACTGGCCGCAGCCGAGGGGACGGCCTTGGGCGGTCCTTTCAGCGATAGCCCTGGCTGGCACACGCTGGCCGATACGATCCAGGCACGTACCAAGCAGATCGGGGGTATCCTCGGGCAGTAGTGGATCGCTTGTTGTGTTCATAGCTATAGTGCGTAGTGCGTAGAAATGCCGACTACGCGCTACGCACTATTGGATGATATTTCCAGATCGGGATTAAACGCACTAATCCGATCCATCTACCTCAGCCACAACCACCGCAGGCAGCCGCACGGTGAAAACCGAGCCGACGCCAACCGTACTTTCGACTGCGATTGTGCCGCCCATGAGCGCGCACAGCCGCCAGCTAAGCGCCAGCCCTAGCCCCGTGCCCTCGTACTTGCGCGTCGGCGAGGTGTGCGCACGTGTGAACGCTTGAAACAGTGCTGGTAGCTGTTCCGCGTCGATCCCAATCCCAGTATCGGCGACACGAAAGCTGATCGTTTCGACATCCGCATGGAGCTCACGCCGCACGCTGAGCGTGATCGTGCCCTGTTCGGTATACTTTGCGGCGTTTGAAAGTATATTCGACAGAATCTGCCGAACTTTCATCTGATCGGCGTGCATTGTGCCAAGATCGCTGGCGAAATCGAGCACAAGGGTGTTGCGGTTTTGTTCGATTATTGAATGAAATGCCGTCACAAGATCCTGAATAACCGGGACAATTTGAAACGTTTCCAGCGTCAGATCCAGCTTGCCAGCCTCAATTTTCGAAAGATCCAGCACATCATTGATTAAATCGAGCAGATGATTGCCTGATCTCCGAATGACGGCCAGATCGTTTAGTAATTCAGTATCATGCTGTTCTTCGAACCGAAGAAGCAATAGTTCGGTATACCCAAGGATGGACGTCAGCGGCGTGCGCAGCTCGTGGCTCATATTCGCCAAAAATGAACTTTTCGCCCGGTTTGCCGACTCGGCGGCCTCCTTGGCCCACGAAAGTGCTGCTTCCACCTGCCGCCGCTCGGCGATTTCGCGCCGGAGCGCCGCGCGTTCAGCCTCGATCTCGCGCGCGCCAAGAAAGCTTACTAGCGTAATCATCAACAGCATCACACTGGCGACTATCACAACCCCCGCATCAAACTCGGTTGGTCGAACTCCACGCGCCTGGAGATACACCAGCGCCAGCGCCAGACCCAGCAAATCGGCAATCAGCACCAGCCAGATCTGCCATGGGCGCAGCAACAAGCTTGCAATGACTACTGAGAACAACAGCGCAAACGGGATTATGTTGATCGAACGACCGCCAACCAACACCAACAATGGTGCGATAATCAGGGTGCCCAACAGTAATCCAGCGCCAGCACCGATCCGCCCGCTACGCGCCAGCAGAGTCGCCACGATAAATAAGGCAGCCGCAAGCATTTCGATCGCGATACTCAGCTCTGGGCGCGATTGGAGGATGAACGCCACCGGCACAAAGATCAAGGCCACGGCAGCCATCGCCATGGCAAGCACGACAATCGCTCGACCACGCTGCTGAGCTTCCGAGGAGTCAGCGTAAATGGTCAGCAGCTTGGCCAAAGCGTGTCGCATAGGGTAACCCTTGTGAAGCAGCGTCTGAACTCAATTATAATAGCTGCCGTAATAGCTATAACTATACGCTACCGCCATGATCAAAACGCAACCACACAGCCTAGTAGAGCCGCTATTTCACATCAGCGACGATCCCAACATCACGCGCTTCGATCCGCGACCACCGCCCAGCGCTGGATCGGGTCAAACCGGGCTCATGGTCTGGGCAGTCGGCGAGCGGCTGCTGCACAACTACCTGTTGCCGCGCGACTGCCCGCGCGTTACGTTCTATGCTGCGCCCACCAGCGCGCCGGAAGATGTCGAGCGCTTGCTTGGCACCAGCAACGCAACCTATGTCGTCGCGATCGAGTCGTGCTGGCTATCAGCAGTGCGCGCCGGCCGGCTCTACAAATACGCCCTGCCGCCGGCGACGTTTGCGCCGGTCGACGAGGGCGCCGGCTACTATATCTCACGCGAGCCGGTCGTTCCGCTGGCGGTCGCGCCGATCGACGATATCCTTGGCGCGCTGCTGGCGCGCGACGTCGAGCTGCGGGTGATGCCTTCGCTCTGGAAGCTGCACGACACGATCGCCGCCTCCACGCTGCAGTTCTCGATCATTCGCATGCGCAACGCACTGCCGCGCGTTGCGCAGCCGTAAATGACACGACTTACATGGTCGCTTCCAAAATCCTGTTTTTGCCTTCCCTTCGTCAGGCTCAGGACGGGCGGCAGCCCTTCGGCAAGCTCAGGAACCGCGGTACTTCATTTTTTTATTCTTTTCCTTTTTGCGCTCTGCGAGCGCAAAAAGGAAAAGGACATAATTTGAAACAGCCACGGCGCAAGTCCTGTAAATGGTACTTTTCGTATAAACAACGCCCAGAGCATATGCCTGCATAGATCCGTGGCGTTTTGCCGGATCAAACCATCAAACTCCAGCATTTGACCGGATAGGGTATAATGGCATAGATCGTATGTGCGTATAACAGGAAGGTATTCCTATGCCAAATCAACGGCCCCTGCTCGCGTTGATCGACGGCCACGCGCTAGCCTTTCGCGCATTCCACGCGCTTGCGAAAGCGGGGCTGCGCGCCTCGACCGGCGAGGCGACCTATGCGGTGTTTGGCTTTATCTCGATTCTGCTCAACGCCATCCACGAGCATCACCCCAAGTATGTCGCGGTCTCGTTTGATGTTGGCCGCACATTCCGCGACGATCTCTACGCCGAATATAAGGCCGGCCGCGCCGAGACGCCGGATGAGTTTAACTCACAGCTCGACCGGATCATACAGCTGATTCGGGCCTTCAATATCCCAATCTATACCTTCGAAGGCTATGAGGCCGACGATGTGATTGGCACGCTGGCCTGCCAGGCGACCGCCCAGGGTGTCGACACGATGATTCTGACCGGCGACACCGACACATTGCAGCTGGTCGACGATCATGTCAGCGTGCTGCTGGCCAACCCGTACGTCCAGAAGGGTAAGAACACGCTGCTGTACGACGAGGCCCAAGTGGTCGAGCGCTACAACGGGCTGACGCCGTCGCAACTGGCCGATCTGCGCGGGCTCAAGGGCGATACCTCCGACAACATCCCCGGCGTCAAAGGCATCGGCGAGACCGGCGCGATCGCGCTGCTGAAGCAGTTCGGCACAGTCGAGAATCTGTACGACCACCTCGACGAAGCCCCCAATCGCTTCAAGAAAGCGCTCGAGGGGCAGCGCGAGGCGGCTCTGTTCAGCAAGCAGTTGGCGACGATCGTGTGCGACGTGCCGGTGTCGCTCGATCTGCGCGCCTGCGAGCTGCGCGACTATGATCGCAGCAAAGTGATCGCGCTATTCCAGGAGCTGGAATTCGGAGCAACCAATTTGATCAAGCGCCTGCCAGCCACCGGCGGCGGCATTGAGATGGCCGAGCTTCCCAGCTTAGAGGCTAGAGACTTGGAGCTAGAGGCTAGTGAGACCGGGCGAGATCAAGCTAGCCTCCAGTCTCAGGCCTCCAGCCTCTCCGAAGGCCCGCAGCAACTGGCGATGTTCGATATGCCGGCGGCGCCGGCCACCCGGCCGGGCGCGCTGGTGAGCCTGCCAAACGCCGAGCAGCGGACCGCGTTCGGCGATTATCGCGCGGTTCAGACCGCCGATCAACTGAGCGACGTTGTCGCGGCGCTGAAAAGCGCGCCCGGCTTCGCCTTCGATACCGAGACCACCGGCACGCGCGCGGTTCAGGATGATCTTGTCGGCATCTCGATCTCGATCCAGCCCGGCCACGCCTGGTACATCCCGGTGGGGCATCGCGCCGACGATCAGCTGCCGCGCGCGACGGTGCTCGACACGCTGCGGCCGTTTTTCGCCGATCCCCAGCTGCCCAAATATGGCCACAACGCCAAGTTCGACATCGAGGTACTGGAACACGCCGGCCTGAACGTCGTGGGCGTGGCATTCGACACCATGTTGGCGGCGGCCCTGCTCGACAAGAACAAGGGGCTGAAGCAACTAGCGTTCTATGAGCTGAAGATACCAGAGCCAATGACCGACATCCAAGAGCTGATTGGCAAGCGCGGCAAGAATCAGCTCACGTTCGCCGAAGTGCCGATCGATCAGGCCACTCCCTACGCCGCCGCCGACGCCGACATGACCATCCGGCTGGTCGAGGCGCTCGCGCCGCAGCTGGCCGAGCAGCACAAAGTCAACGAGATCTTTCAGAAGCTGGAAATACCGTTGCTGCCGGTGCTTGTGCGCATGGAACAGGCCGGCATCGGGCTCGACGCGCCGTTCTTGCGTGAGCTGGGCCGGCGCATGGGCGACGACCTGGCCAGGCTCGAAGATCAGATTTATGCGTTCAACGATGGGCTCAAGTTCAATATCAACTCGGGCGACCAGCTGAGCGATGTGTTATTCAAGACGCTTGGCATGCCGACCGCCGGCCTGGAACGGACCAAGACCGGCCGCTACTCGCTGACCGCCGGCGTGCTGGAAAGGCTGCAGGCCCAGAACGAGCACCCGATCATCGACCTGATCCTGCGCTACCGGCAGTTGACCAAGCTCAAATCGACCTATGTAGATGCGCTGCCCGAGATGGTCAACCCCGAGACCGGGCGGGTGCATACCTCGTATAGCCAGCTGGGCGCGGCAACCGGCCGCCTGTCCTGTTTACCTGCGGGCACTCTTGTCAATACTGGGCGCGGACTGGTTGGTATCGAAACTGTGCATCCTGGTGAGATGATTCGTACAGCACATGGACCGCGTCGCATGCTGGCATGGCAGGCGACAGGTGAAAAGCCTGTGGTGGTCTTGAAGCTCTCAAACGGCATTACATTGCGTTGCAGCCCAGAGCACCGCATCCGCAGCCGAGGTGCATGGATTGAGGCGAAGGATATTACGGTCGGCGATCCGGTGTATATGAGCTTCACCGCAGGGCTGTTCGGCGATCAAACGGCGCTCAATTTGCACTACGCGAGCCACTACGACACACGGAAAACGCCAACTCTACCAACCGAATGGACTGTTGAACTTGCCGAGTTGGTAGGCTACCATATGGCGGATGGGCATATTGCGCGAAGCAATTACAATGGGAAGCCATCCAGAGTCATTCTTGCTTTTGGATGGGAAAACGAAGAATTAATCGAACATTTCTCGGGAATTATTCGTGAAGTGTTTGGAAAAGAACCTGTCAAGCGAATTACGAAAGCATGTCCGATATTGGAAGTCTCAGGCGTCGATATTGGGGGGATGCTGGAGCAGATCGGCGCGGGTGGCAAATCGAAGGAGATTCGGGTTCCTCCGAGCCTCTTTCAGGCGCCAGAGTCGATTGTGGCCGCATTCCTGCGTGGATATTTTGAAGGAGATGGATATGCTGGTCACGATGGCGGCATCGTTGCCCGTTCTGTCAGCCAGGACATGCTCGAGGATGTTCAGCAGATCTTAACACTCTTTGGTATCCCCTCAAGTATCAGGAAAGGTACACCTGATCCTCGTGGCTATGCCCCCCGTGACACACTCGCTATACTGGGCGATCGGTCCAAGCGGGTTTTCTATCAGCGTATTGGCTTCCTTTCGAAGAAAAAACAACAGGCCTGCTTGAGCGTTATCTCCAGCTCGAAGGTAAGAAGCGCGGCCGAAATCCTTACACTTCCTTCAAGCTTTGATATGAAGTCACTTAAACCAGCGATCTACGCAGCGCATCGTGGGCTAGACGGGAGAACTCCGTCAACTGTCCAGGTCTTTGCTTCCAAACTAGCAAGGGGACAGCAAACGATGACGCTTCCGCGAGCAGAATGGGTAGTCGACTCATTGCCGGACTCGATAGCCAACAAATCTGCGATCTTCTTACACGAGGCTGTCAGCGCCCAATATTATGAACTACGGGTCGTCGATATTTCGGATGAGGCGCCCACGCCTATGTATGACATCGCAGTTGATCAGATTGCGCAATATATGGCGCAGGGCATTGTAGTCCACAATTCCAACGAGCCGAATCTTCAGAATATACCGACCCGCACTGACGAGGGCCGCGAGATCCGCCGCGGCTTCGTGGCCGCGCCCGGCTGCGTGTTTATCGCCGCCGACTACTCGCAGATCGAGCTGCGCGTGCTGGCGCACATCACGCAGGATAAGAACCTGATGCAGGCGTTCAAGGAGGGGCAGGATATTCATGCGGCTACGGCATCGCAGCTATTTGGCGTGCCGATCAATAAAGTCGATAAGAACCAGCGCCGTATCGCAAAGACTTCAGTATTCGGTATCATCTATGGCATTAGCGCGTTTGGCCTGGCGCCGCGGATTGGCACTAGCCGCACCGAGGCGCAGCAGCTGATCGACGCGCTGTTCGCCCGCTTCCCAGGGCTGCGCGACTACATCGACAGCACGCTGGAAGAGGGCCGGCGCGAAGGCTTCGTCCGCTCGCTGTTCGGACGCCGGCGCTACATGCCCGATCTGCGCGTGAATGGGCCGCGCCGCCAGGCAGCCGAGCGCGAAGCGATTAACGCACCGATCCAGGCCACCGCCGCCGACATCATGAAGATCGCGATGATCCGCGTGGACGAAGAGCTACGCCGCCGCGCGCTGAAGACCCGTATGCTGCTGCAGGTCCACGACGAGCTGATCTTCGAAGCGCCGCACGGCGAGGTCGACGAGGTGATCCAGCTGGTCTGCGAGCAGATGGAGGGCGCCTACCCGGATCTGCGGGTGCCGCTCAAAGTCGATGTCGAGAGAGGGCCAAATTGGGAGGAGATGAAGGAGGTCGAGACCCCGGCATAATCGAGAGCTTATGTTACAATGTACATGTATCAATATATCGTCAACAACGAGGAACTAAGTCACCTATGCAGATAGTCGATCCGATTCCGCAGCCAGCAACGCACAATGGCGTAACGCAGCAGCCGGCCAGGCCGACCTTCTCGATTGTTGGACCGGTTTATAACGAAGAGGCACTGCTGGAAGAATTCTGCCTGCGCATGATTGAGGTGCTGGAACCGCTCGGCGAGCCGTTCGAGCTGGTGCTGGTCAACGACGGATCGCGCGATCGGTCACCCGAGATCTTGCGCCGCATGAACGAGCGCGACCCGCGCATCAAGGTGATCAATTTTTCGCGTAACTTCGGCATGCAGGCCGCGCTGACCGCCGGGCTCGACTACGCCGGCGGCCAGGCGATTATCGTTATGGATACCGACTTACAGGACCCGCCCGAGGTCGTGCCGCAGCTGATCGCGAAATGGCGCGAAGGCTACCAGCTGATCTATGCGCAGCGAGCCCAGCGCGCCGGCGAGACCTGGTTCAAGAAGTTCACCGCCTCGGCATTCTACCGGCTGATCGGCAAGATCACCAGCATCCAGATCCCGGTCGACACCGGCGAGTTCCGGCTGATGGATCGCAAGGTGGTTGATGCCATTAAGCAGATGCGCGAGTATAATCGCTTTATGCGCGGATTATCGGTCTGGGTTGGTTATAAGCAGACCGGCATCACCTACGAGCGCGACGCGCGCAAGGCCGGCGAAACCAAGTTTCCGCTAAAGAAAATGTGGCGGCTGGCGCTCGACGGCATCACCAGCTTTTCGTATCTGCCGCTCCAGCTTGCGACATATATCGGCTTCTTCGTGGCGATGCTAAGTCTCGCGTTTTTGATCGTTGTCTTTCTGCTGCGCCTTTTCAGGCCCGACTTCTTCTATGGGCAAGCAAGCGCGTTGGTGAGCGTGTTGTTCCTCGGCAGCGTTCAGCTGATCTTCCTAGGGATCATCGGCGAATATCTGGGGCGCATTTACGATGAGGTCAAGCGCCGCCCGCTGTATATCGTCGCCGAAGAGCTCGGGTTTGAGGAGCATCCAAGCCCATAATCGCCGCGGCGTGTTTCACCCCCGCCAAACATCTCGTATGCGGCGGCCAGATGTTAGCTTGCCACACGCCAACTGGCATGCTACAATGGAGCTAGAACATTCTAGCGGCCAGCGACCATCCACATGATCAAGCATAATTCGACGAATTGCGCGCTCCGGCCTTTGGTCGGGGCGTTTGTGTCTACCGCGTTCGAACGTTTGAACGTTTCAACGTTTCAACGTTCAGAGGAGTAAAGCCATCGAAGAGCAGACCATCCAAACCACCGCCGACGGGAAGCGCATGCACTCGACCGCCGCGCCGCGCGAGCGGGCCTTTCTGGTCGGGGCCGAGCTCACCGGTGGGCGCAGCGCCTGGCACGCCGAGGACTCACTCCAAGAGCTCGAATTGCTGGCCGATACCGCGGGCCTCGAGGTCGTCGGCAGCATGTACCAGCGGCTCAAACAGCAATTTCCCAAATATTTTATTGGCCCTGGCAAAGTCGAAGAGATCGCCGAGCTACGCGAAGAGCTGAAGTATGACCTGGTGGTGTTCGACGACGAGCTGACGCCGGCGCAGACGCGTAACTTGGAAGACACGCTCAAAGTGCAGGTGCTCGATCGCACCGGCCTGATTCTCGATATCTTCGCCACGCATGCGCGCACCCACGAGGGCCGCATCCAGGTCGAGCTGGCGCAGTACAAGTACTTGCTGCCGCGTCTGCGCCGGCAATGGCTGCACCTCGAGCGGCAGGCCGGCGGCGGCGGCGCGGCGGCCGGCGGCGTAGTGGGCCTGCGCGGCCCCGGCGAGACGCAGCTCGAGCTCGACCGGCGGATGATTGGCCACCGGATCGCGCTGCTCGAGCGCCAGATCGACGAGGTCCATCGCCACCGCGAGCAGTATCGCGAGCGCCGCCGCAAGAGCGGCATCCCGATCGTCGCACTGGTTGGCTACACCAATGCCGGTAAATCGACCCTGCTCAACGCGCTGTCGGGCGCACATGTGCGCGCCGAGGATCGGCTGTTCGCCACGCTTGACCCGACGACGCGGCAGATCGAGTTGCCTGGCGGCCAGCAGATCTTACTCACCGATACGGTCGGTTTCATTCAGAAACTGCCGACCGAATTGGTCGCGGCATTTCGGGCCACGCTCGAAGAGATTCGCGAGGCCGACCTGCTGCTCCATGTGCTCGATATTACCCATCACAATGCGGCGCAACAGACCGATACGGTGCTTGACACGCTGAAGGAGCTGCACGCCAGCGGGCGACCGATGATCACCGTGCTCAATAAAGTCGATCTGATGGAGGGTGTCGACGAGGCCGTAGTTGGGCGGCTGGCCAGCGAATTGGGCTTGCCGAATGACTATGTGGCCGTCTCTGCCCAACGCGGATGGGGCATGGAGGCGCTGCTCAAGCGGATCGAGGAGATGCTGGGCCAGCGCATGGCCACACTCGAGGCATTCATCCCCTACAAGCGCAACGACCTGGTGGCGCTCTGGCACCAGCGCGGCGTGATCGACAACGAGCGCTATGATGCGGAGGGCACGCATATTGTGGGCCGCGTGCCAAGCGCGATCGCCGCACAGATCGGGGCATTTCGCGTCGATGGCGAGGATGGCCGGTAGAAAGTCGCAAACAGAAATCCTGCCAATCTGTTATGTAGTGCGTAGTGCGTAGGGACGCGATATATCGCGTCCCTACGCACTACGCTCGCTATCGACGAGTTTATTTTTCGAAACACCCGTGTAGAAATTTGACTAATGGCTTCCCGCAGCACTGCGCCAACAATCGAGGCAAGCAAGCCGACCACCACAGCGCAGCACACCGAGCGCCCGCCCGCGCCCGCAGTTGCTCGCCGAAACTATCGGCTCGGCGTCGTCAACGGTGTACTCTTTACGCTCGGCGAGTCGCTCAGTAGCGCGGGCCTGGTTCTGGCGCTGCTGGTACGCCAGTTGGGTGGTTCGCTGCTACTGGTCGGGTTGCTGCCGTCGCTGCAAAGCGGCGGCTTCTTGCTGCCGCAGCTGCTGGTTGGCGGGCAGCTGCAGTCGTGGCCCTATAAGCTGCCATTGTACCGCCGCGCCGCGGTCGCGCGCATCGCGGCCTTCATGACCGTCATCGGCGCGATCTTCGCCGTAACCAGCACATCGCCGACAATCAGCCTGTGGTTGATTGTGATCTGTTATAGTATCTATAATCTGGGTGGTGGAACCAGCACGCTTGTGTGAACTTTTTTTCGAAAGGAATTTCGAGTTCGTTGCTTCCCAAAATGCAGGAGACATGAGCGATGCGTACTTTCTCAGCTGGTGCCTCTAGCACTACCCGAAGGTGATACCGTTCAAGGTTCCTACGCTTCAAGTCATCAGAGGCATTAATAAAGTCCTCCCGTGTCTCGGCCAATCGGTGACTATCAGCGACAATGGCGGCAATTTCCTCGTCACTAAATGGCATCTCAATCCGCTCTTGAGCTTTGGCCTTTTGCAGTTCAAGTTCGGCAATATCCTTCACCAATCTACCGGCAAGTGTCTCTAACTCATCCTCGGTAATAATGCCTCGGCCTGCCATACTGATGTATCGGTTTCGCTCGCCACGCTTCTCAGTAATGAGACTTTCTATAGTGGCAATACGTTCTAGATAGGGAGCGTTAATCTCGTTCAATTCTGCTTGCCGCGCACGGAGTTTACACTCCACCAGTTCAGGATTTGTTAAGAGGCTAACCAGCCAATCCCAAACTACAGCGTCAACCCTGTATCCATTGAAGGCGGGAAGCGAACAAATCTTTGGAACGTTATCCGTGCCGCTACAGACATATGACCACTGCGCACTCGTCTCTTTGCCGTCTTTATTCTTCCTCGGCGGCTGGTAGTTCCCTCGAACGCTTAGCTCGCAATGACGACAGCGAACTAATCCCCGTAAGAGGTTGAAGTATCTGGACGGACGACCGCGCAGAATTTCCAGATTATCTTTCAGACGCTCCTGAACAAGTCCATATTGCTCAGCCGATATAATTGGTGGCACATCGACCTCAACCCACTGTTCTGGGTCGGTGCTGGCGCGTTTGCGTTCATCTCCTACGCCGCGCGTCTCGGTCTTGGCGTAATGCCATTTTCCGGCATAGGTTTCGTTCTTCAGAATGTCATGTACGGTTCGACGGTTCCATACTCCCGCAGCTTGCTTCTTGTTCGTGTGTGTTCCTTTGTCTCCGCGGGTCGGGACACCCATTTTAGATAGCTTATCGGTGATCTGCCGGATAGAGAGCGGTTTGCCGTCCTCATCACCTCGTATATACCAAATGACAAAGAAGCGAACAATCCGTGCCTCGTCCTCGAAAACCTCTAGCCACTGCCGCTTGCCATCAGATTTTACGGTATAGCCATACGGAGCCTTCGACACAACAACGTATCCGCTTCGCGCTTTTCCCATTCGGCCTGATTTGGCTCGCTCGATAATCAGCTCACGTTCATATTCGGCAATGGCAAGTTCAAGAGTTTTGAGAAAGCGTCCTTGCGGCGTGTCGTCATACTTACCTTTGACGTATTCTATATGAGCGCCCATGCGCTCAATTTCCCGTTCCATCACAAGTCCAGCAACAGTCGAGCGGGCAAACCTGTTGATACTCAGAACAATGACTTTCTTAATGCTCTTCGATTTGACCACCCCCTTGAGCTGCATCCAGTTCGGTCGGTCCATGCTGGTGCCCGTATACGCATCAATAAAGGGTTCCTCAATAATGCTAATACCTCGCTCCTCGGCATACTTTAGACAATCCCGAATCTGTTCAGGGATGCTGTAGCCTTCTTCCTGGCTCTTGTCGCTAACCCGAATGTAAATAACACCAGATGTAAATTCGCTTAGCATACAAGACCTCCTTACGAAGATAGGTTTCCATTTAAATCCGACGGGACGATTGCTGAAAAGTGAGGGAGAGAAGAGGCTACAATGCAGACAGGTCAGTATACCATTACATAGAACTCATGAGGTATTACTTGCCATAGATTTTATGCATGGGTTTCGAATGAGCGATTCAGTTTGTCTATGGTATTCAAATTACACAGGTTTTATCATTTATCATGATTTTTTTGGGTCTTATGCTCACTCTATTTGCTATATTGCTCGCTGTATTACTAATCGCAGCGCTCTGGATCATAAGACGGTTTCGGAAGAATGCGCTATCTTTACGCCCATATGCAGAGTTAGAACCTCGCCAGCGTCTCATTCGACAACTGTGGCTCATGCCCTTAGTAATCGGCATAGGTATAGGTTGTTCTATACTTCTGTCTCGACGTGAGACGATTAGCGAATTTTTTTGCCAGGAGTTCAATCATCAATTCAGGCAGTGATATTCCCATTGTTTGCCGTCAGCCTGATATTCCTTCCGCCTACTGAAGATACATTCCTTGTATGGATGTCTCGTTTATATCGTTTGATTGTTTTATATCTCGTTGTGGCGCTTGTTGTATTTCTTGGCATTTTGTATTACGTGCAAGAGTTGTATCCACGACTACCACAAGAGTTCGGCGGTGTACGGCCACGATGTGTCTACTTGGATGTAACACAGGCACAACTTTCAGAAGAAATGCGCATTGCCCTTCTTACTCCTAACGCCGCACAATCGACGCAACCTGTGATTCGCTCGATAAGAGTGGATGAACTATATGTGAATGACAGTGGGGTAATTATTCGAGCAAATAACCAGGTACATGAAATAACCAAAGATGTCATTGTTTCAAAAACGACGTGTGATTAAACTGTCCAGTGAATTTAGATTGTGGGTGACTTTCTGGCCGCTCGTCACATGGTATAATAGGCTCTCTAAACGCAAGACTTGACAGATAGAGGTGACCAATGGTGAAGCTTGAACTGACACTGGAGGAGGCAGAGCAACTCCGCTTCATTCTTGAAAGTTACCGAAACGATCTCCGTGGTGAGGTTCGTGAGACGGATTCGCGCGCGTTTCGTGCCCAGCTAAAGGAACGGGAGGCCTTTATCGACCAACTGTTGCAGCGATTGCCCCCCGCCGTCGAGGAGGCATCAGCATAACAGGCCTGGGCAAAGCTTGAAGGGTTGGTCTTAAGTGGTAGAGAGCTAGAGTTGCGGTATCAGCGTAAAGCCCTGCTTGGCGTACCATTCATCAAATGAAAAGATATCAGGATATCTTTTCCAGCGATCGAATTCGTCGCTTAAGTGCATCATTTGGGCGGTTGGTGCAGTGAACATGGCTCACTTTAGGCGCCGTTTACATCGTTTCAGCCTATTCAGTTCACTTCCAGAAAATACCGGTAACAGTTAGCTCAATGAGAAGCTCCCCATTGATGACTTGCTGCCGCACCGTTTCAGCAAGGGCAGCATTGTTGAGGCATCGTTGCAGTGCGGTTGCCGCTTCGACAACTGCGGTAAGAGGAAAAAGGACATCTGCCTGTTGTGCAACGAGGTGCTTTGCCGCTTGCACAGCAACGGCATGGTTTACATCGTCGGTATGGAGTAAGGCGATCAATCCATCGGCATCACCAACAATAATCGGTGATTTATTCGTCCCAGGTGTATTCATTATGTCTTGCAGACAGGTCTTTTGGTAATCCACTTCCTTTCGGGATTAATCCAACAAGAGATAGCAACGCTTTCGCGCTTCCTCCCCGCTCTTTTTGAACGACCTCGATACCTTTATCAATAATGAGACGAGTAACTTCAGCTTTCGGCGCCTGCATGGTAACGGATAACAAGTTTATTTGTTTTCGCTGCGCTTCATTGAGATACACGGTGGTAGGAGCAAGTTGGGTTCGCATATGCGATGAGCATATACGTGGTCATTGCTCATTGCAAGTAGGAAACCGTAAACTGAAGTATCGTCTCAAAAACGGTCGTAGTTAGGCGGCTTGCTCGCATTCGCAATCGCCGGGCCGCTGGTGCGCTGGCTGCTTGGTACATCCAGCCCGCTGCCCTTCCCACAGAACTTTGGCGTGCTGTGCTCGATCGCGCTGGTCGCTATCGCGATCGGTTTGATGGCGTTCACATTGATCGACGAGCCGCCGCAAGCCCACCCAGGCCCGCGTATGCGGGTGATCGAAGGATTACGCTGTGCCCCGTCGATCATGCGCACGAATGACAACTACCGCTGGTTTATTATCTCGCGCATGCTCACGCGGGCCGGGCTGATCGCCGAGCCATTCTATCTGATCTATGCGACCGAGGCGCTCGGCCTGCCCGCTGGAGTCGCCGGAATCTTTCTGGCGGTGCGCGCGATCACCGGGGCGCTGTCGAATCTCCTATGGAGCCGCATCAGCGATCGGCGCGGCAACCGGCAGCTCATTCTGTTGAGCGGCATACTGGTGATCTGTGGGCCAGCCGTAGCTTTCATCGGCCCTTTGCTCGCTTCGGTGGTCGGGCTGGGGCACGACGGGCTGCTGATAGCCATGGGATTGGTATTTTTCATCAGCGGCGCCGCAAATGATGGCAACAGCCTGGCCGGCAGCACGTACCTGCTTGAGATCGTGCCGGAAGACGAGCGACCGATCTATATCGGGCTGGCCAATACCACGCTGGGGATCGTGACCTTCTTACCGGTGCTGGGTGGCTGGCTGGTAGCCTGGCTCGGCTACCGCGGAACCTTCGTGACCAGCCTGGTGTTCGCGTTGCTTGGGCTGATCGCGTCGGCGCGGCTACGCGAGGCGCACGCCAAGCGGCAGATGTAATACCAAATTCGGCTCATCAGCTGAGTAGTTGTGGATTGTAATCGTATATGTGATCTGCTTGCCGGGCTGGGGAGTGGCATTGTCGGGCGCCTTCGTCACCGTGAGCTGGCTAATTCCGCACGACGGCAGCTTGAATGCGCCGATGCGGGTGCGCCAGTTGGCCGCAGAAGTGCTGGCGTAATACTCGCTTGTGTACCAAAAGGTACAGTCGTCGCTGGGGTCCACATTCATCGAGCTATAGTCGCCCCAGCGATTACCGCCATTGATCTGTACGCCGCCGCCTGCTTGCAGCGTTACCTCATTCTGGAGTATGCCGAGCGTCTCGGTATACAGCCTGGTGGCGTAGCGGATCGCCGGGTTGAGGCTGCTGCTCGATACGCTGTAGCCCAGGGCGATGTTGCCGCTGCGGTCCATGGCGGCACTGCCCATCCAGCGATAGTTATTGTCGGGTGAGTGTGTGCCTTGCTGAAAGATCGACCAGCCGCCGCTGCCGGTCTTACGCAGCTCGAACCAGCGGATGCCGGTGCGAACCGACCCGGTCACCTTCACGGTGAAAGTACCCACCAGCGCCTGGTGCACGCCGAAGTTCCGGTAGGCCAACCGCCACATCGGATACTCGGCTAATGCGTCGACCTTCTCACCTGGGGCCGGCTGCGGAACGCAATCGAATTGAAAAAAGTTACATATCAGGTAGTTGAACGGTGTGGGCAGCTCCTGCGCTTGTGCAAAGGTCGACTTGGCCGGCGTGGTCCAATCCACATGGAACTCCCACACCTCCAACCGGTCGACGCCAGGGAATCCCTGCGTCGGCCAGAAGACGTCGTCCATGATGGTGTAGAAGTAATTCGGCGTGCCGGCCGGCGGCGCTGTAGGGCCGTCGAGGTCGCTCGGCAGCATAAAGTTGCGCTGCACCTGGAACTTTTGAAAGGTCGCCGTCTGGCCGTTCAGCATCCTGGCCCGATCAAAGGCGAACACGCCGACCTTGGCAGTGCCCCCGCCGCTTGGGGCGCCTTCGTTAGAGGACATGTAGTAGGCGTCGGGCCAGACGCCGAACTTGAGATAGTCGGGAAAGTCGGTGACCGAAAATTCATACAGGTAGTACGCGCTGGCCGGGTTGGGAGTCTGGGAGATGGCGATACACACGGCATAAGGTGCCGAGGCCACAAACTGGCTCAACAGCCAGCGATCGGCGAGCGAATCGTACAGCACGACAGGGTCGCCATCATTCGTCACCTGGCACCGGTTGCCCGCGTTTGCGCTGACCCACAGCTGGTTGATGTCGGTAGGGGCTTTCAGCTGCGCGCCGGTCTTGTCGTAAATCGCGAACTTTGCGTTGACCATCTGGACATAGTGGTTCGGGCCTACGTCGCCGATCGTGTCTGGGGGCACAAACCCTGTCGCAGCGATGCCATCGAAGCTGCGAATCGGGTCCGGCGTTCTGCTCACCGCCGCCCTGACGCCCCGTTGCACCAGTGGGTCGCTGGTTTGCTGGCCAGTGCCATCCGCCGTTCCCAGGACGCCCCCTTGACGCGAGGGAACTTCACGCACCGGATCGCCAGGCTGCCATAGTGGCGCTGCGGGCAGCAGGCGCACCTCCTGGCTGACTTTGGGCGTGACCGGCTGGCTAACAGATGGCCGCTGCCCGGCCTGGTCTTGCGCCTTGATCGAAGGGACTCTGCCTGCGCCCGCAGACAGCACCAGCAGCAACAGGCTTACTCCAACGATCAGCGCCCTTCGCGAGGACGTCATGGTACCTCTCCTTACACTACCTGGTACAGCTCTACCTACATATGAGGATGATCAAAATCTGTAGGGCCTCCTCCTCGTGTGTCGCAGCGGCTGCGCGGCGCATAGAGAATCGAATGCCCTCTCGGCGATAGAGAATTGAGAAAAAGCATCAGGACCTTGGGAATCGGCATTTTTAGTAAACGCCTGCATGGCTTCCTAGAGCGCCAGCACAAATGCGTCCTCGCTACAAGGACTTCAATTTCATCTTGCATCTGATCACCTATGTGTCTGACACCCGTGATATTTTGGTATCCTCCGGCGTCGTACTCTTTAGCGATCCACCGCCATCAGTAGCGCGCTCGCGCAGGGAGGTGCATATGCATACTTGGTATCGGTATACTTTGCTGGCCGTTCTGGCGCTGCTGCTCTCGGCATGCGGCGTGGCGACCAGCAGCGCCGCAGTCAGCGCGCCGACGGCCATACAACCGACGGCAGCACAAGCGGCCACGAGTGGTGAATCTAGAGGAGAACGCTCCAAAGCGACCCCTAACACGAACGTCATGCCCAATACACCTCCCAAGATTTGCCCCGTCACGCGCCCGCCGGCTCAGTCGTTCAGGCCACCAGCACGCTACCCGCGCTACGCACCATCCCCCGATTCGTTTTGGTATGGCACGGCCTCGCTCTGGACCGCAGTGCCCAAAACAGGGGTGTGGTCGGGGCTGCCCGATAATCCCGAGGGCTATACCCAAAAAGTGTTTTGGTGGCGCGAGGGCTATGTATGGACTGAGGAACCCGAGCCGCAGTTGGCGGTGACCGGTCGGCGCCTCGACGCGACCGCAGTGCCCCTGAATGTGTCGCGCGCGACGAATGCCTTTGCCGAAGATATTCAGTCGGCGATATTGGTTGGGGTGGACTTTCCGACCCTGGGCTGTTGGGAAATTACCGGAGAGTACGCTGGAACGAAACTCAGCTTCGTGGTGTGGGTTGCCCCCTGAATAGTTCCTGATACAATGACGTGTATGACAGCGTACTGGACGCGCAATCTGGGATGAGGCAGGCTGTACCGCTGGTGAGACTCTATGTATGATATTCACTTTCGCCGCACTCAGAGCGTGATCGGAAACTAGGCTACAGGAGCGAGGCGTTTCATCATCAAGTGGATGGAACCAAGATTGACCCACGACTCGCTCTTTTCAGGTAAGCGTTCATAGTCTTTACTCAGTCGTCTTGACACTTTGGCTATCCAGCACAGCTTTTTGGGGTTCCCCATCGCGTTTAAGGACTTTACGAACCGCTTTGCGGGGCAGATCATTGACACGGACTAGGGTTCCGTCGGTGGTCCACAGGTCAAAATAGTAGCGCACGGTCGAGCTCTTGGGAAAGGTAGTCGGGATCATGCGCCACTGGCAGCCTGTACGATCCCTATACAGTAATGCGTTCAGCACTGCCCGACGATCCACCTTTGGCGGCCGACCGGTTGCCTTGCGTTCATTCAAGATTGGTTCAACCAGCACCCATTGTCCGTCCGTGACATCTGTTTGGTAGCTCATTGCGATCTAGCAACCTCTTCATGGAGTGTTCGTACATATGAGCGAGGAACTATACCACAAATGACGTCGAGTTTCTGATCACGCTCTAAAACCGAGCCCGCACCTGCGGTTGCACCACAAACTCACGTTTTGAAAGCGGCATGGTCAACCACCTCGTGCTCGTTTTTTCATCGATCTACCTCCTCTGCTGGCGTAAACAAACCGAAGTAGCAGTCACGGCATAGGTGGCTGCTAGGATAGAGTCGCTACTGGCCGAGTTGGGTGTTAAACGTCAAGCACTTTTCCTACCCAGTCATATACTACGAGCTTTGAGAGCTTTATGTTCAAAAAACTGTCATCTACGGGGGATGGTCGTTCTAGCTCAACCGCAGTACACTAACACCATCATTTTGTGAAATCCAGTTATCTATTACACGATCACTTGTACTACCGCTTTACGACCGCGAATTTAACCAGAATAGACTATCTGCGAAGAATTAGATGTCTATCTGACCTTGCAATAGACGCAAATGTTGGGGGTTGAGTGCCATTATTTCACAGAAAGGAGTGTTAACACCGAGTACAAAATGATTGGCAGTGTCCGACGACCACGCTAGGATCGACCTGCGTTGGTATCCCACTGAGGAGGTATACTTCATGGACGAAGAGCGTTTAGCTGAACTGAAAGCAACCGGCCAGGCTGTTGAAAAACTGGCCGCAGACGAAGCAACATTCACCCGCGTTGCTGAAGCTTTTCAAGCGCAGAACGCGGAACTCTTTCAATCGGAGCTTTCTAAACTCGGCCTGCTGTCGGACTGTCACTTCATCTGTCGGTGGTTCTGTAGCAAGCACTGCATCTTCGTGTGCAGCAAGTTATGCCGGGAACCTATCACCCCGCTCGATCCCCAGGAACGAATCAAGGAGATGCGCGAGTTCGCCCAAGTTACCGCGCACATTGCGGCGGACGACGCGTTGCTTAAAGCCTTCATCGCCGCAGTAGACACGGAGGACGAGAACGCATTCAACGCGCTGCTCGTCCGGAACAAGTGGCAGCGGTTCTGTCATCAAATCTGCCATTATATCTGTGCCGTCCGCTGCCGGCTCGTGTGCAAGCTGTTCTGCCCCCCGCCCCCGCTGATTACCGAGGTTTCGTTCATTCCGACGTCCCAGATCGACGCGGATGGCTTCGGTGCCGGGCCGAGTTTCGGCAGCGCCGCAACGTCGGCCGATAACAAGCCGGCCGGAGTGGGGGATCACCCCTTTGGTGCCTCAACCAACATTCGCGGGGTGTTCAGTATCGCGAGCCCCTTTCAATACAAGGTAGAGTTCGCAACAGCGGAGACCGGGCCGTGGACGCCCATCAAGACCCCCATGCAAGACTTCCGGCTCAACCCCGGCTTTCCCCCGCCACCGCTTTTTCTCACGTATACGCGCGCTGCCGATGTGAACGGCTGGTACAATGTCAGCGAAATCGGACTGGCGGGGTTCGACAACCTGACGAACTGGATTACCACATCTGTCGCGGACGGTCTCTACTTTTTGCGGCTGACCGTTCGCAACGCGCTTCTGGCGGAGTTTCTGAGTCCGGTGGTACCCGTTCGGATTGATAACACCGCTCCCACCAAGCCAGACATCACGCTGCAACTCCAGACGCCTGATGGCGAGCGTACCAAGCTGGGATGCTGCGAGACCGTAAAGCAGGGTGACGGGAATACGATCGTCATCACCTTGCAGGCATCTGACGACAACTTTAGCCAGATCAGTGTATCGTTATTGGGCGGATGCGGCGTTGGAATCGGTATTGTCGACATTAACGCTGTCGCGCTGTCGAAGACCTACAATGGCAACACCGCCGATACCGGGTATCCTGCGCCAACGGAGTTTGTGTGGGATCCATGGGCAACGAAGATTGACCCGTGTTGTTACCTGATCTATGTGCAGATCAATGACCGGGCAATTCTCAACGATGCCTGGTCTGGCGGCCACTCCAACGTGAATTGGCACTCGATCACGATCGCGTAGGACACGTTCAACGAAATCAAGGTTTGGAATGCATCGTCCCAGATGAGACAACCTCGATTTTTGCGCCTGGTACACCAACCGATAAGTCCTTCCCTCGCGTGGTGCGTGGACACCCCACCCGCGCACCACTGCCTCCTAGCGCTGGCAGCAACATGTCATGATTGTAGCCCTGCAACACTTGGGTGCGTTTGTTTACTTTCTACTTGATTACCGGCTACTCTCCGTCGTGCGTTTTCGCATGTCGGCGTGCTTCCAGTGCTCGGCGCAACGCCTCGGGTTGTGGTCGTATCTTTTTTCGCTGTCTGGAGCAGATAATACTACTTTGTCATTTTGGACGAATCGTAGCGAAAGCGTTCAGCCGTTACCGAACTGAGCACGCCCTCTTATACATGGAACGTTCCTGGTGCGATGAAGTCGGAATCCTTGACCACGGGATGCCGCTGCAAGATCGTACTTATCTCACGAAGTTGCGCCTCACTCAGCCGAAGCTGGTTGCCCTCGGCAGGGTTGACCCGCGCTAAGAGCGTGCCCGCTTGAGCATCCCGCGCAAAGACCCCGAGCGTCTCCGCCACTGCCGCGGGTGGTAAGCCACAATACCTGAAGACTGCACTGAGGACGCGTTCCCGTGCGGCGGTCAGATCGGCGTAGCGCACCGCCAGGATCGGAATCCCCTGAGAATACTGCGCGAGATACCACTCCATGATGGCAAGCCACCACAGGGCCAGATGTTGCGGGAGCGATACCTTAGCCGCGCCTGCATCGAGGTACGCGCTCATGTGTGTGAAGTCTTCATTGATGAGTTGGCTAAACAGCGCGCGCCACTCGCCCATCGGCATCTGCTCCGGCATGTCCACCAGCTTGAAGAGGCGATAGAACGACGCGACAAAACCAACCGCATCCCGGTACAGGAAGAGATTCTTCGCCTGGGGAAAGGTCGTCTGAAACAGGTCCATCACCTGTAGCCCCTCGTTGCGCAGCTTCAGAGCATAGGTCGAGGGCGTTTTAAACGGGGTGGGTTTGCACAGAAAGCGCACCGTACAGTCCAGGAGGTTACGGAGCTCGGCGTCCCGCTGCTCGTCCGCACGACGCAGGTGGACAAACTGCGTGGCGACATCCGGTTCGGCCAGACTGCGAACGCTGTCCAGTGCGTTGAAGACATGACTCAACAGCGTCGAGCCACTGCGCCCCGATATATAGATGACAATGAGGTGCTGCACCTCGGGCAGAGCATGAGCGAGCTGTCTGAACGTTTCGTAGGGGACCGCGATGAGCCGCTGGGCCTGTTCGTACTGCGTCTGATAGACGAAAGGTGCCATGGCCAAGTCAACATCTGGGGGCAGTTCCACAAAGATCGCGCGTTTCTGCGCATCATCGAGGCAATACAGACTCAGGTTTGGCTGGTTGAGCACGATGTCGGCGTTGACTGCTGCACCAGTGCTGAGGCTGAAGTCGGCCAGGCTGGCCAGGTAGCCAGGCATCTGCCGATGTTTGGCCTCAATCGTGAGCGAGTGTACGGTCATGCCCTTGCCTCCTCTCGAACGCTTACTCCGCACGGGGAATCACGTTGTTTTCAATTCTATTGCCGTCTACACCCGCCGGTACTACGTGCTCAGTTCCGAAGCGGCCGATACGCTTCAATCCGGTTTGTCCGGATGAGCTCTTCAATTGCCAGACCAAAAAGCTGTAGCTCAGCATCACAGCGTCGCATGACACTGGAAACCATGCCACAGCCGGCCCTGATACTAGTCCCACCCCAACAGCTCCTTGGCGTCTTGTCTAGTATAGCACTCAGGACCTTATTGAGGGGCGGATGGTGGCACGTAAAACAATATAGTACGGAAATGTTGTTTTAGCACGCCTCAAATTGACGCTTATGGCGTGAGTGTAAAATCTGAAACAAATGAACGAAGAAAAAGGACTGACGACTGCATGGCACAGTTGTTAGTCCTTTCATTCTGGTGATACTGTCGTTTTAGGCAGCGGTTCGGTACCGGTGCTTGGTTAGTTAGCCTCCACCGGCTTGGTTCTCCGTGCTGGTCTGCTCGTGATACGGTACGTCCCGCTTCTCGTGGGCATTGATGACGTCCCAAATTTGTGTATCGGTCGTCTGATTGGCCGGATGCGCCTGGTTTTGGTGGTCCCTGGTCCGTTGAAAGAGATCCGTGTCCGTTGTGCCTTCGATGCGGTGGCCGCAGAAACAGTAGACGACGCGCATGTGAGTGCCTCCTTCAGTGATTTCTGAAAACATCTCTCTGTGCGTGAATTGCTGTTCTCACTTCTGTCAGTTCTCAGCGTGGAGCGTTGGAAGCTTCTCGATATCCAGCGGGAGTGATTCGAGGAGCACTGCGGCGGTATGCTGAGCCTCACCCCAAATGTCAATCTCGCACTGGTTACGTGCGGCCTCCTGGCTGAGTAACACGGATGCAGATCCCTGTGTCATGACCAGTGCCCCATCCCCCTTACTGTTCTCCTGGTAGGGTATCTCGATGGTATAGCCGTTGGCGGCGAGCGCAGCTTCCAGGACGGGCGCAAGTTCAGACCGACAGGCATAACGGCGAATATGCACTATCACGTACCTCCTTGTAGTGTCGTGGGCGCCTCGGTTGGTGAGCAACTGGGAAAGAGCGTGCTGCTGGGAGTGTCGGTCAACCTGGTACCACGTGTCCTTCGGGTCGGCGCAGCTGTGTGTCCGGCTACTAGGAAGGATGGTAGCACAAAGTGAGCCATTGTTCAAATTGCTGGTTGGACGAGAGATTTCTGCACTTTGGTGGCACGGAAATTGGGTTGGGAGCGGGCTTCTTGGTAGGTGAAGGGCGAGGGTAACCCTTCACACAGGTTCTATCTTAAGCGATTTGTTTTTCAAATGTAGAATAGGGTATGACGAGAGAAAGCGAAGCTGGTGATATCTATCTTGCTGAACTGGATCGCGTTCAGTTGGTCATTGGGAATTATTTGTTAGAGGCCCAGCAGCAGACTTGCCCTTGCGGACGGCAGCGAGAGCAACGCCGAGAGTACGAGACATCTCTCTAGATGGCACAGAACCTGCTTTTACTGGAGCATTATTAATGCGCGCGCGGTGTTCGAAGGAGCCGCTTGATACGCGGGTCCGGTTGGACGGATGCTACCGCGTGGACAATTGGTTGCCCCCAGACTGAAAAGAGCTGAGCATCAGCTGCATGGTCATACCGAGTAATCTGATAGCGCTGACCGTGGTGCCAGACAACTGAGCCAATGCGATAATCGGAGGGCCAAAAAGTATCTACCATGAGTTGCTCACCATGACGCCGCCAGGAGGCGTGCCGCCATTTCATAACCATACGTTTCAGCGTTCCCACGACAGTCTCTCCCTCGCCGTGTCAGCTAGCAGCAGACGCAGCGGATAGCAGTGATCACTACCGCATAGAGCGTGCCACAACCTGGCATAAGAACCAACACCTGACGCTATCGGAACCACCCCGCGCACCGGAGAAGAGGTTCCCAATCCACAATCCGGACCGGCTGGGCTTCTGATTTGCTCATAGGGGGTGGTCTAAAGAGTGCTGAAAGCGCATCGACAAGCGCGAGCACTTCCGCTCGCGGTCGCTCACTCTCAGGGCTGCGTGCAGGTCAAGCTGTCTGGCTGCAAGCTAGCGGAGATATTGGGTGTCCACGTAGGGAGCCAAGCTTTCGTGCAATCGGCGAATATTTGTCTGCTCGTCGGTCGGATCCGCCTCCTCAAAGGTAAATGCTTTTTGTATGTATTCAACTGGTTCATTCTCTTTTGGCATACAGATATAGATTTTATGGCATCGTGCCAGATAGTACTGGTTCCCAATCAACAAGCCGAACAGCAGGAGCTACTGGTGCCCTCGCCGGCGCCGTGGTGGTCAAGCCGTCCAGCGGCAATCCGTGGGTTCGCGCAAGCTCTTTTTGGATATTGTCAACCTGGGTATAGGTGACGCCGTAGGAAGGAATACGAGCGGTCTTGATGCTGAGAAATCCTGAAACTCATCAATAAACAAATACCCCTACCTCATCAATCCGGCTCATTGCGGCCATTTCCATATCAGTGGTCACCAAGCTTCCCACAAGTCTTCTCGTTTCTGGGTCGCACCTAGCCAAGTCGACCACTAATACTTTCCCCTCGTTCATAATCTCTTTGAATCAGTAACGGGAAGCGAAAACTTTTTGAGGCCAAAAAACCCTGTGCTTCCAAAGCATACCGAGGATTGTGCTGATGGGGACAGGTGAAAAGCCATAGAGGTATGCAATAAAAGATACCGCACGTATCAATTTATAGCCGGAAGCGCAAGTGCAAACCCAATTGTGGGTGTCCGTCGGAGTTTTGCTTTTATGATTTGCAGCAGTAGTACCTCTGCTGTAGCATCATCGCAGTACTTGCAAGGATCAGGAGAGGCCGATGGGTAGCGAACCATAGGGCACTATTGGGAGGCGCTAATGGCAGTATCTAAAATGGCTTGAATACCATCAAGAGAACGACCACGACCAGGGATATTTCCTCATACCAGTGAACCATTCGCACGACCGGATCGTGCAGTGCCTCGCGCAGTTGTGAAGGAGCAGATTGGCCAGCAGCAGCCAATTTTGAGACGCGCCTTGCAAAAACCCCAGGATTGGTGCGGCGGTAATTTCAAGAGCGAGCTGCTCGACCGCAACTTGGGCGAGTGTCAGTGCGCTGGCGTGCTGTACCAGAGAGACCAGATGTGTTGGCTGCCCATGTGCAGTGGCGCCACGCACAGCTTTGCCATCAAGCGCCTGACCTTGCAAGATTTCGCCCTGCTCGCTGATCACTGCGGCGTGCGACACAGCAGCGAGGGCGATTGGCTGAGTGTAGAGGGCCAAGCGCTGCTCCAGCGCACTGACATCTACACGCCTGAGGGCACGGCGCAACGTCGCTTCGCTCGGCAGCCGTCCGCGCGCTGGGCGCAGGTGGAGCAGCAACGAGGTTGCGTGTTCGGCGACCCAGTTGGCAATTCCATGACCGCTGCGCTCACCACTTCCTAATGCACTACATATCAAGGTGAGCAGCAAGAGCCAGGAATACTGTTTGCCGCGAGCCTTGCGCGGATCGGGGACGGCGCTCAATGCATCCATCAGCGTGCTATACTGCCGTTGGTCCATTTGGTATCCTCCTTCAGAGTTTGGCGACTCGAAGACATGATACCGAATGGACTATGACTTTGACATGGCCCTGCTCGATTTAAGCTTCTGTTGTAAAGCGCTGGACACTATGATATACTCAGCCCGTTGAGCCACGCATTGCAACGCTGAAAGGAGGGGCACGCATGAACAAAATCCATCACAGTGAGATCATGCACCTCACCAACTCTGCGCGTGCAACCCCGACACACGAACCGTCGACGATTCAAGCAAAGATATCATTCTCAGTGTGTTGAAACATCACCCGCTTCCCCGCGTCGCGCAGCGCGCTCCCAGCGCACAACCGTCGGCTGCTTGACATTGGTCGCGTGATTGCTTGCCTTTAGGTGCATTCCTCACCTTTCAACATTCTCATCTAGCATATCCCATCGCCGTGTAGGCTCTGCGGCGTATGTTGTTGTGTCACGACAGCAGCGAGGAGAAACACCCATGACGACACATCCTAGGAGCCAATGATATCGTGCGTATTGCCTAAGCACACTGCTGATACATAATAGAGCATACTCAATACGATCCCCATCGGCCAGCTTATTTTCGAAAGTCCTCAACTGCATTGGCTAAGACGATGAAGATAGGGAGGTTTGTCAATGTCAATCGATCAGACACAGCTCATTCAGGAAATCATGGATGTGCTCGACGAGACCTTTGAACAGCATCATGGTATCTTTCTGGACAAGGGTACATCGCTCTTCGAGACTCTCGAGGAGATCGACCATCATCAGGCTTCTATTGCGGTTGGCGGCAAATGTGCGTCGCTCGCCGCCCAGGTAGCGCACGTCACCTTTTACCTCGAAGTGTTAGAACGCTATTTCGTCGCGCATGACACGAGTCAGGCCGATTGGGGAGCGATCTGGCGTACCGTTGAAAAGGTGACGCCTGAGGAATGGGAAGAGTATAAGGCAAACCTCAAACGCACTTATCGTAGGATCGTTGCCGAATTACGCAATGTTGCGACATGGGAGAGCGATCCACATCTGGCGAGCGCCCTGGCGATCACAGTCCATACCGCCTATCACCTTGGCGAGATTCGCCAGGCCCTGTGCACGATCAAATAGCCAGGTTGCCGCGGCCCATTCCCGCAGGATCGCTTGCGATGGCACTGGTCGCTAGTGCGTAGCGCGTAGGGATGCGATATATCGCGTCTGTACTACGCACTACGCACTATGAGTCGAAACATGCCGATTCGGATGTCAAACGACCCACGAACCCTGTATATCGGTATAAAGGAGGCGCATAGCATGGAGTTTCTCCCCATCGAGCGGTTATCAGAAGCCATGCCGCTTGTTCCGATAGCGAATCAGATTCTGGCCATGTGCCAGCGCGCGTTCGGGCCGAGCGTCGGCGTTCGTTCCGCGCGCGAACTCAGCGGTGGCACCTTCAATACCACCTTCCTGATCGCCCTCGACGACCAGCAGATGATTTTGCGAATCGCGCCATCGCAAACCGCCGATCTTACCTGGAATGAACGCTGGCTGATGCGCCGCGAACAGCAGATCCAGCCGTTCTTTGCGGCGCTCGCGCCACTCATGCCGCGAATTCTCATGGCCGATTTCACCCACCAACTGATCGATCGTGATTATATGTTTCAAACCTTCCTGGCCGGCGAGCGCTGGGATATGATCGAGGACACATTCACATCCGAGCAGCAACTGCGGCTGTGGGAGCAATTTGGCAGTATCACCGAGACCATTCACAGCACAGCCGGCACAACATTTGGCGGGCCGTATCCTGCCGCCGAATTCCCAACCTGGAGCCAAGCGATCATCGGCCGAATAGAGTGTGCCACCCAGGCGATGGTCGAAGCACAGCTCGACGTGAGCGACATCCGATCGGTATTAGCGATTGTGCGAAGCCGGACCGCGCTCCTGGATACGATTCAGCAGCCACGCTTATTGCACGGCGATCTATGGTTGTTCAACATCCTTGTCGAGCGTGGTCCCGATGGGCCAAGCATCGCCGGCGTTCTCGACGCCGATCGCGCGTGGTGGGGCGACCCAATGGCCGACTGGACCATGTTTGTACTCGCGAAGGGTGCGGTGCCGGAAACCCAACGGTTCCATTCGCGCTTCTGGCAGGCCTATGGCCAGCCCGAGCCAACGCCAGAAACGGCTTTTCGGAACGCTGTGTATGAAGCGATGCATGTGGGGACCGCCTTGGTATGGGCCACTCGCCACGACGATCGCGACACTGTGCAGCGCGGCAAGCGCGACTTGCGCACGGTCGCGACGACCTTGCCGACCTTGTAATTGAGCCACAGAGATCCACAGAGCTAGAGAGCAACACAAGGGACTCGCCGTATTCAAGCCATTCCAGCCCGATAGTGCATAGTGCGTAGCGCGAAAGGTGTGCGACACGCTACGCACTACACACTACAGGACCGCCGCAACACGTCAAGCGCTGCAAAAGTGGTGTTATACTACCAACAGCAGCACGCATATGCTACTATCTTGCAAGGAGCCCGTTATGGCGCTAGGCGCGAAGACACGGCCGTCCTCGCTGTTGCCGGTCACCGAGAGCACCTTTGGCCGGCACGTGCTTCACGCGCCCATGCCGGTAGTGGCGCTGTTCGGCAGCCGCGCCTGCCCGGCCAGCCGCGCGCTGCGGCCGCTGCTGCACGAACTTGCGTCGACCTACGCCGGCCAGATCCGCTTCGCCAGCATCGCCGCCGAGCATGCCACGCTGCTGGCCGGGCAATTCGGCCTGCAGATGACGCCGACGCTGATCGTGGTTCAGGATAGCGAGATCGTCACGCGCGTGGTAGGGTTTGTATCGCCAGGGCTGCTGCGGCTGCTATGCGAGCAGATCGCCGGCGCAGCGCTGCCGCCCGAGCCGTTCTGGTGCCCGGTCGAAGCGACCTTTGAGGAGATTGTGGTGGTGCCACTGCTCGAAAGCTGGGGGCTCACATATGTGCGGCAGGCCGCCTGCCCCGCGCGCGCGCGAATCGACTTCCTGGTGTACGACGACCCGACCGCGCCGCCGCTGACGCTGTTCGAGAATAAGCGCCAGGTTGCCTCGCCGCAGGCGCTCGCGCAAGCCGCCACACAAGCGCACGCATACGCCCGCGCACTGCGCCTGCCGTCGTGCGTCGTCGCCGCGCCGGCCGGCCTGTGGATCTACTCAAGCACAACCACGATGCCAGTAGTCGTCCGCCGCGTCACCAGCCTCGAGCTTCAGCAGCATCCAGACGAGGTACTGCAGATCCTTCGGCGGTTGAACCTGGGCCATAGGCAATAGACGATACCCTATAACCTATTGCCTATTGCCTGGCTTTGGTTTATTTCCCGCCGCCCGCCACTTCGCTGGTCTCCTGAGTGAGCCGGTGGGCCAGCAGAATCGGGATAAAGGTCGCGGCGATCACGAACACCGCCACCACATTCGTCACCGGGCGCTGGCGCGGCTTGGTCAGCTGGCTGAAGATCCAGATCGGCAGCGTCTCCTGCTGGCCAGCGGTGAAGGTCGTGACGATCACCTCGTCGAACGAGAGTGCGAAGGCCAGCATGCCGCCCGCCAGCAGCGCCGTGGCGATGTTCGGCAGCACGATATAGCGAAAGGTCTGGATGCTGGTAGCGCCCAGATCCATCGAGGCCTCAATCTGCGTATTCGCGGTGCGGCGGAAGCGCGCCAGCACATTGTTGTACACCACCACCACGCAGAAAGTCGCATGGCCGACCACGATCGTCCAGAAGCTGAATGGCACACCGCCCAGGCTCATCGCCGAGCGCAGTGCGATGCCGGTGACGATGCCGGGCAGCGCGATCGGCAGCAACAGCAGAAACGAGATCGCCTCGCGGCCGAAGAAGCGGCTGCGATGGACCGCCATCGCCGCCAATGTGCCTAGAATGAGCGCCAGGGCGGTCGAGATCGCCGCCACGCGCAGCGAAAGCCCGAGCGCCTGCCAGATATCCGAGCGCGCCCAGGCCACGCCAAACCAGTCGAGCGTCAGGCCGGGCGGTGGGAACGTGAAGGTCGCGTCCTCAGTGGTGAAGGCGTATAGCAGGATAATCAGGAATGGGATATACAGAAACGCCAGCACCGCGCCGGCCGCCAGCTTCAGCAGCAGCGGCGCGCCCTGTGCCGCCCCAGCGTCGCGCACGGCAGTCGTTTTCGAAGCGGATTGAAACATCGTTACAGCGCCTCAAACGCGCCGAGCTTGCGTGCGCCCAGCAGGTAGAACGCCATGATCACCATTGGCACTACGGTGAACGCGGCCGCCAGCGGAATATTGCCGGCAGTGCCCTGGTGCGAGAGTACTGCCTGCCCGATGAACAGGCTGGAGTTGCCGAACGTCCCAGGGATAATAAAGTCGCCCAGCGTCAGCGAGAAGGTAAAGATCGAGCCGGCCACAACGCCAGGAAACGCCAGTGGCAGCACTACATGCCGAAACGTGGTGCGCGGATGCGCGCCCAGGTCGCTCGAGGCTTCGATCAGCGACTTCGGCACGCGCTCGAGGGCCGCGACGATCGGCAGCACCATATACGGCAGCCAGACATACAGAAACGCCAGGAACATACCGATCGCCGAGACGGACAGCGACGGCCCGCCGATCGATGGAATGCTGAGCACGCCGTCGATCAGCCCGCCGAGGCCCAACCGCACGAAGAACCAGGTCAGAATGCCTTCTTTGGCCAGAATCAGCTTCCAGGCGTAGATTCGTACAAGATAGCTGGACCAGAGCGGCATGATCACCGCCAGGTACAGCGCGGTCTTCATGCGCGGCGAGGCGTAGCGGGCCATGTAATACGCCACCGGGAAGGCTAGCAACGCGGCGGCGATTGTGACCGTCGCAGCCATACCGGCGGTGCGCAGCGCGATGTCCATATTGGCGCGCGTCAGCAGGTCGCCGTAGGTCGCTAGCGTAAACCTGCGTACGACCTGGCCGGTGAAATCATCGAGGTGAAAGAAGCTCTGCACAAGCAGCGCGAGCAGCGAGCCAAGGTATACCACACCCAGCCAGAGCAGCGGCGGCGCCAGCAGCAGCGCCAACGTCAGCCTGGGGCGCCGGTAGAAGAAGCTCGATAGGCGACGGGCGCCCGCGCCCGCGCCGCTGGCGGCAATCCCAGTTTGTGCTGCATGCTCAGCCACAGCTGTATTTCTCCGTTGTCAGTTGTCAGTTGTCAGTACTGACAACTGACAACTGACAACTACATGCGAACCTTATCTTAGGCGCCCAGCCCGCTCCCAATCTCCTGATTATGCTGGCGCTGCCAGATCAGCCGCACCGGCCGACCCATGGCCGCCTGCGCATCCAGCGAGCTGCCGTCGAGGTTCTGCGCCACCACCGTCAGGTCGCCGCCGCCATCCAGCGCCACCAGATAGCGTGTGTGCATGCCCAGGTACACGACCTCGCGAATATGGCCGTTCGCGCTATACAGATCAGTGGCGACCGGCGCGTCCGGCGCGACGATCCGAATCTTCTCGGGGCGAATCGCGAATGACGTGGGCGCACCGGTGATCGCCTGGGCCGCCGCGCCGCGCAGCAGGTTCGAGATGCCAACAAACCCGGCGACGAATACAGTCGCCGGGTGCTCGTACACCTCGGATGGCGCGCCGACCTGCTCGATTCTGCCGTTGTTGAACACGGCCATCCGATCGCTCATCGTGAGTGCCTCTTCCTGATCGTGCGTGACATAGATGAAGGTGATGCCAACCTGTTGCTGTATCGATTTCAGCTCGATCTGCATCTGCTGGCGCAGTTTGAGGTCGAGCGCGCCGAGCGGCTCGTCGAGCAGCAGCACGCGGGGATGATTGATGAGCGCGCGCGCCAGGGCCACGCGCTGGCGCTGCCCCCCCGAGAGCTGCGCCGGCCTGCGGCCGGACAAGCCGGGCAGCCGCACCAGCTCGAGCATCTCCTCGGCACGTTTCCGGCGCTCGGCCTTACCAACCTTCTTGATCATCAGGCCATAGGCGACGTTTTCGCCAACACTCATATGCGGGAACAGCGCGTAATCCTGAAACACGGTATTGACGTCGCGCTCGTATGGCGGCAACCCGGCCGCCTCGGCGCCGTGCAACTGGATGCTTCCCGCGGTTGGCTGCTCAAAACCGGCGATCAGGCGCAGGCAGGTGGTCTTGCCTGAACCCGATGGACCGAGCATCGTAAAAAACTCGCCATCGCGAATGTCGAGCGTGACGTCGTCGACCGCGCGCACCTCGCCGAAGTAGCGGCTGACGTGAGTGAACCTTACCGCCAGAATGTTACCTGACACGATAAACCCCATCCGCCAATTGCAAATTGTAAATTGCAAATTGAAGCGTTGTCGTAAACCGCAATTTGCAATCTACAATATGCAATCTGCAATCCTACACCTTGATCATCACGTGCTTGGTGATCTGGTAATCGCCAACCGCCTCAACCGACATGTCCTTGCCAAAGCCGGATTGCTTAAAGCCGCCGTGCGGGCCTTCCGAGGCCAGCGGCAGGTGATCGTTGATCCAGACGGTGCCGAACTCAAGCTGGCTGGATAGCTGCATCGCCCGACCGATATCGTTGGTCCAGACCGAGGCGGCCAGGCCATACAGCACGTCATTGCCGAACCTAAGCGCCTCGGCGTCGTCCTTAAACGCGCTGACGGTAATGACCGGGCCGAATACCTCGCTCTGCACGATCTCGGCGTGCTGATCGACATTGGTGATGACGGTTGGCTCATAGTAGTAGCCCTGCTGCCATTTGCCCGGCACGCCGCCGCCGGTGAGAATGCGCGCGCCGGCGGCCCTGGCGCGCTCGACAAAGCCCTGCACGCGCTCGCGCTGCACGCCCGATATCAGCGGGCCCATCTCGGTGTCGTCGTCGAAGGGCGCGCCGATCTTGACCGCACGCATGGCAGCGACCAGCGCCTCCTGCACCTGCTTCACGCGATTCTGCGCCACGTACACGCGCGTCGCGGCGGTGCAGTCCTGGCCGGTGTTCATGGTCGCCGCGAAGGCGGCCTTGCCGGCGACGAGCTCGACATCGGCGTCGTCGAAGATGATGAACGGCGCCTTGCCGCCCAGTTCGAGATGCACCCGCTTGAGGGTCTCGGCAGCCGTGCGCATAATCTGCTTGCCGGTGTTGGTCGAGCCCGTCAGGCTGACCATACGCACGGCGGGGTGCTCGACCAGCGCCTGGCCGGTGGCGTTGCCGCCAGTGACGACATTGATCACCCCGGCGGGAATACCGGCCTCGGCCGTCAGCTCGGCCAGCATCAGGCTGGTGATCGGCGTGGCCGGCGCGGGCTTCAGCACCACCGTGCAGCCAGCCGCCAGCGCCGGGCCGATCTTCCAGATCGCCATCATCAGTGGGTAGTTCCACGGCGCGATCTGGCCGACCACACCAACCGGCTCGCGGCGGAACATCGATGTATAGCCGGCGGCGAACTCGCCGGCGCGCGCGCCGTGGGTATCGCGGGCGGCGGCGGCAAAGAAGCGCAGATTATCGACCGCGAACGGAATATCGCCGCCCAGGCTGAGGAACTTATACGGCTTACCGGTGTTTTCCGACTCGGCGCGGGCGAACTCTTCGGCGCGCTCTTCGAGCAGATCGGCCAGCTTCCAGAGCGCCTTCGAGCGCTCGCCCGGCGTGAGCCGCGACCAGCGCCCGTCGTAGAACGCCGTGTGGGCGGCCTGCACCGCGCGATCGACATCGTCGCGGCTTGCGTCGACTACCTCGGCATACTGTTGGCCGGTAGCAGGGTTGATCACCACCATGCGCGCGGCACCATCGGCCCACGCGCCGTCGATCCAGAGCTGAGGCTCCATAATGACTCCCATTGTAAATTGCAAATTGTAAATTAGACTGAACAGTCTCCAATTTACAATTTGCAATTTCCAATTTACAATCGCTAGCGACCGCCGATCACCGCAATATAGCTAGTGACCCATTCGTAGTACGGCACGCAGTCCTGCTTACCGTCGCCACAATCGGCCGTAGGCGTGCGCCAGAACGAAATCTTGTCGAAGTTGCCGGCGCCGTTGGTATCGCAGCCAGTGTCGGTCAGTAGTTCATTGGCCTTGCATGCGTCGGGTACGACCGGAACCGAGCCGAACCAAGCCGCCAGGTCGCCCTGCAGCTTGGGATCGAGCGAGTGCTCCAGCCATTTGTAGGCGCAGTTGGGATGCGACGCGTTGATCGCCATCATGGTCGTGTCGGCCCAGCCGGTCGCGCCCTCTTTCGGGATCACACTGGCGATTGGCTGCTTATTGGCCTGAAGCAGGTTAACCTGATAGGGCCACGAGCTCGACGCGGCTACGCCTTCTTTGGTAAAGTCGTCGACTTGCACGCCGGCGTCGTGCCAATAACGGCCGACGATCTTGCGCTGCGCGCGCAGCAGATCGAGCGCGGCATTGAACTGATCGCGATTGAGCGAATAGGGGTCCTTGATGCCCAGTTCAGGCTTGGTGACTTTGAGGTACAGCGCCGCGTCGGCGATATAGATCGGGCCGTCGTAGGCCTGTACGCGGCCGCTATTCGGCTTGCCGTCGGGTAGATTCATCTGCTCGAATACAACCTTCCAGCTGTCGGGGGCTTGGCCCTTGAACGCGTCGGTGTTATACATCAGCACATTCGAGCCCCACTGGTAGGGCACACCATAGTGCTTGCCGCCGACGGTGTGCCACGGCGCGTTCTGCAGGCGCGAGTCGATCTTGCCCCAGCTTGGAACGAGCGCGGTGTTGATCTCCTGCACGCGGTTGCCCGACACCAGGCGCAAACTGGCGTCGCCCGAGGCCGTGACGAGGTCGAAGCCGCCCTCGTTCATGAGCGCGACCATCTCATCCGATGTCGCGGCGACCTTCACCGACACCTTGCAGCCGGTGTCTTTCTCGAAACCTGTAACCCAGTCGTAGCTCTTGTCGCTCTCGCCACGCTCGATATAGCCTGCCCATGCGACAATCGACACCGCGCCTTCACCATCGCCAACCTTCTGGATCGGGGCGCCGGCCGCCGGCGCATTCGTGGGCGTTGCCGGCGCGCCGCATGCGGCGCACACAAACAGCATCACAATCGCCGCAATCACCAGACGTCGGGGCGTACTCGTCATGTGACCCTCCCTCATGTACAGGCTTACGACCAACAATTTGAACTCCTGCGCCATTGCAGGCAGCACCGAAAAGACGATCTCAAACGCCATTTTGGCCGTTGCGGCCGCGACGCTTCTCTGCAGTTATGGCGAGGTTTCCGGGGTGCGTGGATTATAGAGCGGGGCGCGCGATCTTGTCAAGTCACCTGCCCAATCCGAAAGGGATTGGGCTTGCACCTGCTCTTTCGACGGCACCCAGAGGGTACCCGACCCAGGAGCGGCGCTCTGGCTGTTTGGCCCGGGTCATGTCCGGTCAACCCGGCAGCCTAGCTAGATTAGGTGACACCCGTGGTACGGAACACGGGCCAGAGTGCAAACTCTGGAGCAATCTTCGCGTAGGACCGGGCCATCCGTATCGACGAGCGAGGGCCGTGCTGTTACCAGTCCAAACCTACGCGTCCAGACGTTTTTACAGGGTATCAGTCCGCCATCCGCGCCGCCAACAAAGATCGAGCCATAGATTTGTGGTTGGCTAGCGTCTATCAGCACACGATCGGTCAGCATGGCCCACTGCCAGGCCGGCGCTTCACCCGCCTTGACTGCTTCGTCTAGCAGCCCGACGGCACGCCGCTGCAGATCGGGGTCGAGGATGGCGTGCTGGACGATCTGCCAGGCCGCTTCAGCGCCATCGTCCGCGACCATCAGCGTGGTTGTGCCGACGTCCTGCAATTGCATTAGCGCCCATAACGCTGGATCGCGTCTTTCGTGAACTGCAGGATGCTGGCCGAGGCATTCAGGTTCTTGTCGTCCATGAAGCTCCAGGCAAACAGGCCGTCGCGCGTGACCTCGGCGAGGTAGGTATCGGTCAGCATGGCGCGCAGGTCGCGCTCGAACACTGCCTGGTCGCCATTGTCGGGCTTGTACTGCGCTAGCAGCACCGGCCCGTAATCGCCGAGGCGCTTGACCATGGCTCGCACATCGTCGGCGTTTCCGTCGCTGCTCATGGCTTGAAAGCTCTGAAAGTCCGAGGCGTGCATGACATCGTCGAAGTACTGGAACATCGAGCGGCCCGCGCCGATCGCCGGGTCGTCCCAGCGAGTTTGCCAGCCGCCCCAGCCCAACGACACCCGCGCGTTCGGCGCGTTCTGGTGAAAGACTGCCAGCGCAGCCAGGTAGCGATCCTTGAGCGCATGGTAGTAGACATTGGTCGGCGCGTTCGGGTTCCAGGCGTTGGCGGTGCAGGCGTAGGTTTGAAACTCGGTGAATAGTGTGACATACAGCGGCGGCCCGCTCGCCGCGCCGGCAAAGGTCTGCGCCAGCGTGCGCATGTCATCCAGAAAGCCGGCCGAAAGCGGGTAGGGCCGGCCGCAGGCAGCACCATAGCTCGTCTCGACGGTCGACTCGGCTCCGCCGACGTAAACGATCACATGCAGCGCATAGCCGGCCGCATACGATAGCGGAATCGTGCTTTGTTTCCAATATGCCATCCAGGTCAGGTCGTTCGGCCCGTTATACCAAGTGGTCAGCAGGCCCAGCGGCGCCTGGCTGGCGAGCGCCGCGGACTTCGCACTGCTAGCCGTCGGCCCCAGCCCGAACACGAGCTTCGGGGCCGACGACTGCCGAATCAGCGGGAGATACATGAGGGTGGATGAGGTTGTCGCCGCCTGCGCGGCGTGGGGCGAATGTGGGGATAGCGACGATCCGGCCCAGCCAACAGCGAAGAGCGTATATGCTATGATGCAGAGCAAGGGCCGAGTTGTCCGCAAACCTGATCTCCTCTGCGCTCGCCGGATCGCCACTACAACTTAGAGTGTAGCAGACTAGCACTGATATTGTCTAGCGCGTCATGCTCAACATATGGGCAATCTACGCTTCAAGCGTATAAGGCATCCAGCCCAACAGAATGGCCTTGCGCCGCCGCAAAACCGCCTGCGGCGTGCCAGATCAATTTCCGGCTGTGCCAAACGTAGGCAAGAAGCGATCGATTATAGGTCATAGGAGTTGGTATTGAGGTAAGTACAAAGCCTATCGGCTATGACCTATCGCCGATCGCCCGCGCCCGGCCCCTCAAAGCGATAGCCAATCATTCGCACGGTCCGAATATAGACCGGCTGGTCCGGGTGGGGCTCGACTTTCTGGCGCAACCAGCGAATATGGACGTCGAGGGTTTGCGAGGACGAATCGACGCGCCCGCCCCAAACATCTTTGAGCAGCCGATCGCGCGACAGGGCCATGCCGCGATTCTTCATCAGGTACGCCAGCAGCTCAAACTCTTTTGGCGTCAGCTGCAGCTCCTTGCCGCCGAGCCAGGCGCGCCGTACCTGCACATCGATGCGCAACTCGCCGATCGCGATCGCCTGGCTGCCCAGCGGAGTCAGGAGCGCGGCGCGCCGCAGCAGCGAACGGATGCGCGCGCCCAGCTCACCCGAAGAGATCGGCTTGACCATACACAGATCGGCGCCGCGATCCAGGCCGATCACTTGCTGGAGCTCGTCGCTCCCATTGGTCAGCAAGATCAATGGTGTACTGACCTGGCTGCGAATCGCGCCGCAAAGCGTAATGCCGTCGATGCCCGCCAGCTCGGCGTCGACAATAATCAGATCGACCTGTGTTCGGCGTACAAGATTGAGGCCCGCCACGCCATCGGCGGCCAGCGTCACACGATACCCTTCGGCCTCAAGAAACCGGGTCAGCGTGGCGGAGAGCGTCGGATCGCTCTGAATCAGGAGCATACGTTGGGTTGGTCGCATGGTGCGATCAGCGGCGGCGACCGCTGCATAGAATATTTGAATGTCGCCGGTCCCAACCGGTGAGTCATCCTCACAGGCGAGACAATATGGTCACATACTAGCTGCGTTAGCTTAAACGGCGACGTGTGTGGTGTTAAGCGCGCGTAAGGTCGTATTTAGTGCGGTTTAACATTTCGTGTTTCAAAATACCAATATGTTTTATTTAAAAACTTCTTCGTATTGAACGTTTTTTCGTTCTGCGAACGAAAAAACGTTCAATACGAAGAAGCAAATGTTCTCTCCTACCGGTGAATCAGCGGCAGGTAGATCGTCTGCCCACGCAGATCCGGCGCTGCCTGCTGCGGTGGCGCCACTGCCGCTTCGATCTTGAAGTAGTCGAACGCTACGCCAAAGCGCGAGTCGGCAGTGTTGGTTGTTAGTACGCCGGCCGCCGCGCCCAGCTTGAAGAACTTCGCCATCCATAGATAGCTGCGCGCGTCGATCTCGCCAATCGTCTTGATCGCGGCCGGGTCGTCGCTGGTATCGCGATACTGGGCGATCACCCGGTTGGTGGCTGGATCGGCGATCAGGAAGAGATCAAGCGTCGAGCTGTTGGTGAAATCGATCGCAATCGGCTTGATCCAGCTCGGCACGATGTACTGGCCATTATTCTCGATCGCGAACATCAGGCCAGGCTTGCCCCTGCCATTGTCGGTGGTCATCACCAGCTTGACGTAGTTGTCCTGATCGAGACCGAAGAAGATCCCGCCCGCCTTGCCGGGATCTTGCGGCACGCCGCTGAACGGGTCGGCGATGCGCGTGTGGATGGCCACGGTTTGGCGCGCGTCGAAGCCGACTTGCAGCGCGTCGTCCTGGGTGTTCAGCGTGCTCTGGTTGGTGCCGGCGGTCGCATCGATCGACATGAAGCCTCCCGCGCCGCCGACATGCACCTTGTCGAGGAAGAAGCCGATGCCATTCTTGTTGAGTTGCACGCCGGTGAAGCCGCTATTGGCATATTTCTGAGCCGGCGTGTCGCCGGGGTTCCAGTTCTGCACCCACGGCAGCTGCGTTGCGGTGCCGTTGGCCGCGTCGAACTGGAACTGGTCCTGCGTGTCGGGGATGCCGTCGTTGTCGTCGTCTGGGTCGTTCAGATCCGATATTTTATCCGCGTCGTTATCCGATGGCGTCGCGGCTTTGCTGCACGGGTCGGTGGCGTTGTCCTGCTCATCCTTGTTGGTGTAGCCATCTTTGTCGCTATCGGTCGTGGCCGGGTCGCTGCCGGCCGCGATACACGAGCCTACCGGCGTGGTCGAGATGAACGAGAACAGGTCGTTGGCATCGCTGGGTGCGTTGCCCTGATGGGTCGCGCCACCCGGCACGAAGACGGTGTTGCCGATCACCGCCCCGTCGGTGCCATGGCGCGGAGTCGCCTCGTCGGCGATCGCGGTCCAGATATTGGTTTTGGGGTCGTACATCTGGCCCTGCGCGTTGACTCCTTGGGTCGTCGTATAACAATTCGGCGTATTGGGCGCACACGGAGCACCTTCGCCACCCCAGATCTGGATCTGGCCGTGGAGCGTGCTGGCGGCCATTGCCGCGCGCGGAATCGGCATCGGCGCAATACCATCCGCCGCCGTGCGCCAGCTATCGGTGGCCGGGTCGTAGACCTCATTCGCGTTGGTCATCGACTGGATCGTCACCGCTGTACGCCCGCCGATCGCATAGACCTTGCCGCCGACCTCCTTGAAGATCAGGTGGTCGCGCGCGGTCGGCATCGGCGCCTTGGTCGCCCAAGTGTCGGTAGCCGGGTCGTAGACGAATAAGTCGTTCTTATCGGGGTAGCCCAGCCCGCCAACCACATAGATCTTGCCGGCATACACCGCCACGCCGGCCGCGCCGCGCGGCTGCGGCAGGTCGGCCTTTTGCGCCCAGGTGTTCGTGGCGATGTCATAGGCATAGACTTCCTTCACGGCCACGCCAGCGCGGATCAGGCCGCCAATCAGGGAGACCTTGCCGTCCAGGCAGGCCGCGCCAGGATGGTCCACCGCAGTGCCGGGGCTGGGCGCCAGCTCGGTCCATTGCTTGGCGGCCGGATCGTAGGCCCAGGCCTTGTTGGTGTCGATCACGCCCTGGCTGTTCTGCCCGATGATTCCGCCCAACACGTAGACCTTGCCATTGCAGGCTACACCGCCGACCTCCTGGGTCGCCACCGGCAGCGGCGTCTGGCTGCTCCAGATCCCGGTGTCCTTCAGCGAGGGGTTGGGCTCCATCACCTGGATATCCCCCGCACCGTACTCGGCGACGTAGATCGCGCCATCGGGGCCAACCGCCACGTCGAGCGGCTGGTTGAAGATGCCGAGATCCTCTTCGAACTGTACGCTCTTGCCGTCGTCGGCGAGCACCACCCGGCGCACGCTCTGATTACCGGCGTAGGTGGCCGAGATGATATTGTGCAGCATCTGGCCGCCAAATGTCGGCGCGGTATACTCGGCCATGCCATTGGTCGAGACGCCGGTCTTATAGTACAGCAGGCGCTTCTCGGGGTGATAGTTCGCGTTCGGCTGGGCGATCGGCGGGTTGTACATCGTGCCGTCGTCCAGTACGCACTGGTTCGGGTGGGTCGGGTTCGGGTTGCCGCCGAAGTCGCCCTGGCCGACCAGCACCAGGTAATCGGGGCGGGTGCCCGGGTCGATCGACGGGGTTGGGCAGCCTTCGGCCGCGCCGGGAGTGTTGCCGGCGGTAAAGTTGCCGGCGTTGACGTTCGCGTACAACTGGCCGTTGCTATGCCAGAGGAAATCGTAGGGGTTGCGATAGCCATTGGCGTACAACTCGAACACGCCCGGCTTGAGATCGGCCTCCTTGGTCACCTTACGCGCGTCGAGCGGGAATTGGTTCGCCGCGCCATTGACGTTGAAGCGCACGATCGCGGCGGTCAGGTAGCGCTCGGGCAGACCGCTGAAGGCGGTGCTCGGCGCGCCGAAGTTGGTGTCGCTGCCAATGCTTAGATATAGCCAGCCGTCGGGGCCGAAATGCACCGCGTTCGGCGCGTGGTTCTCGCGCGAGCGCGGTAGGCCGGTCACAAAATCAGTGCGGTTGGCCTGGTCGTCGTAGTTCGGGCCGATCAGCCGGGTGACCATGCCCGAGTCGACATTGACCTTGCAGGTGCTGGGCGACTGGTTGAAGCAGAAGCGCGGGTCGCTATGCACCACCCAGAGGATCGGTTTCGCAGGTGTCGAGCTGGGGTCGAAATCCAGGCCGATCAGATGGCGGCCTTTGACGGTTGGCTCAGGCGTGCCGTCGGTGTCGACGTTCGGCGTGTTGTAGATGGTATTGAGCACCTGAACATTCGTGACGTTGTGCTGGCCATCCAGCGTGAGCACATGGATGTAGCCGCCTTTGCCAAAGAAATCTTGCTGCCCCGCATAGAGCTTGCCGTCCGGCCCAACTTGGAGCGTAGTCGGGTGCTTGAAGTTGCTGCCGCCTGGCGTGGTGGCGCTAAAGATCGTGCGGCGATCGAAGGCGATCGGCACCGATCCGCTGCCGGTGTTGAGCTTGCGGAAGCGCCAGGTCTGCGTCCAGGCATTGCCGTAGTGGTCGTTCGCGCCGAAGCTGAGCATATGCGCGCCTAGCGGCAGCGCGTCGAACACATCCTCGGGGATGCTGAACGGCTGGCCATTGTTATTGAAGGTTGTGGCGTTCAGATTGCTGAACAGCGCCACGGGCACATTGTCGTCGATCCGCCAATAGCCGTCGTTGAGCGCCACATCGTCGGCCAGTGAGAGCGTGACGGTCGGCGGCGTGGTGTAGGTGCGGTTCTCGAGCTGCGGGATCGGCGCAAACGTCGGCGCGCTGAGATCGACGCTGCCGGTCGGGTAGATATCGATTGCGTGGACGACGGCATTGTCAAACGTTTTGGTGAAGTTAATCGTCAGCGTGCCATTAGTCACGGCGGCGGGAAACGACCTGGTGATCAACGCGGCCTTACCGGCCTGGCTATAGATGTCGAAACCAGCCATCACGCGCGTGCCCTGGATGTCGACGTTGAAGCGCCGCACGCCGGGCGCATTGAAGAACAGCTCGGCGAAGTGCAGCCGAACGGTGTAGTTGCCGTTCGGGATCGGCATATCATAGCGAAATGCGGTAGCATGCTCGTTGATATATAACTGGTCGTCGGTCGTATTCCAGATCGGTTGGGCTTCTTCACTCTTGGTCGTCGTGACCGCGGTGGTATCGGTCACATACTGATCGGGTTCCCAGAAGTTGTTGAAGCTATCGGCGTAGGCGCCGCCGCCGGCATTGATTCGCACAATGCCCTCGCCAGGCGTCGCCTTGCGCGCCCAGGTCAGCTTGGCCAGCGCGTTGCCGTAGCCCTCGAAGTACTCCACTACTACCGTATGGTTGCCCGCCGCGAGAGTCGTATCGTACTCGTAGTAGGTTGGACTCTGTGTATTGAAGTGATTGAGCGCGGGAATCAGCACGTTGTCGATCTTCACGCGCATGCCGTCATCTGAAAAGGTCGCGAAGCGATAGGCGCCAGCGCTGACCACCAGATCGCGCGTCCAGCGCACCGAGAACGTATTCGTCGGGAAGTTCGGCGCAGGCCCACCCGCGCCCCAATCGAAGTCGATCGTCGGGTCGCCACGCACGAGCAGCGGCGAGCCGGTCAGATTCGGGTTGGTGAAGTATTCGCCCTTCCAGGTGCCAGGCGAGACATCGGTCTGGATGGTGCTGTACGACAGCCGCGCCAGCGCGTCGCCAGACCCCTCGAAGTACTCCATCACAACCGTGTGGTCGCCGTCGGACAGCGTCACATCGGCCTGCCACTCGGTCGGCGACTGTGCGACGAAGTGGTCGATCACGGTCGCGCCGTCGACCTTCAGCCGCGCGCCGTCGTCGGTGTAGGTGACGAAGCGATAGGTGCCGGCGGCCAACGTGAGCGTGCGGGTCCAGCGCGCGCTGAAGTTATCGGCCGGGATGGCCGGGTCGGGGCTGGCTGCACCCCAATCGAAGTCGATCGCCGCGTCCTCACGGGTCAGCGCCGGCGCGCCGGTCAGATCCGGGTTGGCGAAAAACTCGGCATGCCAGGTCGGCGTCTCAGCCGCGCGGCTGTGTGGTGCAGTTGGCACAATCAGGAGAAACAGCGTCGCCATGACTGTGATGAGGCGCTTGAGTCGCCCCCGCGCGCGGAGGCGGTGCATAGTGCGGAGTGGATGGTGTCGATTGATTGCTAGGAAGTCCACGAATCTTTCTCCTTGCCGTCACATCCCTGTGAGTGTGAACTACAGAGACGATCCTGTTCAAAACCGGCCGTGCCAGCAGCAGCCAGCCCAGTTGCCGGCGGCTGCGACGTTCCCCATACGCTTAGGGACTCGTGACGACGACGTTGTCGTATTCCGGCATGGATGATGTGCGGAAACCAATCTGCCCGCTGCTTAAGCTACTGTCCGTTACCGTTCTCAACAGCGTGCCGTTGACAAACGCCTTGATGGTGCTGCCACTAAAGACGAGTCTGAGCGTGTACCATGTGCCAGCGGTGTAGATGTACTTACCCGAAGCGAACTGGGTGAACGTCCCGTTGACACGCTTGCCTAGTTGCCATAACTTGCCGTTCTTCAACACTAGCAGGTACGAATTGTTGATGTCACGGTGACGTCCCGTAATGCCAAAGAAGGCGGTGCTTGCCGGCGCTTTCACGTCAACCGAGACAGAGTAATCCGTCCATGCTGTACTCCCGGCCGATAACTCTAGCGTGGCTGAAGCTGAGGTGGATGTGCTCTGTTTCACCACATGGGAACCATCCTGCACGACCGTCCATGTGCCACCAGAAGCTGTCCAACCGGAGGGGATCGATCCAACCGCGTCGGACTCGAAGTTGCCCGACAAAAGGGTTGTACTCGCCGGTGGCGTGGCTGTCGGTGTCGGGGTCGATGTTGGCGTACTGGTTGGCGTCGCTGTGGTGCTAGGTGTATTGGTTGGCGTCGCCGTTGCGGTGGACGTAGCTGTCGGCGTATTGGTCGGCGTCGCCGTTGCGGTGGACGTAGCTATCGGCGTGCTCGTCGTCGCTGGTGAGGCGCTCAGGGGGTCGATCCGGAAGTAATCGTAGGCCAGCCCAAACGAGGAGCCGGTCGTATTCGTACCCAAAATGCCCGCCGACGCGCCGAGTATGAAGAAGTTCGCGAGCCCTGGGTAGGCAGTAGCATCAACCGAACCGATTGTCACAATCCCGGCCTGGTCGTCCCGGTTGACTCGATATTGCGCGATGATGCGGTTCGTGGCGGGATCAAGGGTCAGGAACAGATCGAGGGTCGATGGACCCGGAAGTGTCAGGTTTACTGGTGCGATCGCAGGATTAGCGACGTAGGTTCCGTTTGTCTCAACCGCGAAGACCAGTCCCGTCGCGCCAGTGCCGTTGTCGGTGGCGAGCACGAGCTTGGCGTAGTTGTCCTGGTCGAGGCCAAAGAAGATACCACCGGACTTGCCCGGCTCGACGACCTGGCCGCTCAAGGGATCGGCGAGTCGTACCGCGATCGTCACGGTCTGGCGCGCGTCGAATCCAACCTGGAGCGCATTGTCCTGCGAGTTCGTACTGGCCTGGTTCGTTCCTGCCGTCGCGTCGAGCGAGAGGAAGCCACCAGCACCGCCCACATGCACGCGATTGGCGATGAACCCAGTTCCGTTGGCGGTCAACTGGTAGCCGGGGAAGCCACTATTGCCGAATTTACCAGCCGGAGGGTCGCCGGGGTTCCAGGTCTGCACCCACGGCAGCACAGTCGTCGTCCCGTTCGTGGGATCGAACTGATATTGATCATTGACGTCCAATATACTGTCATTGTCGTCGTCGGGATCGTTCAGGTCAGAGAAGTGATCGCCATCATTATCCGCGGGCACGGAGGCCGAGCTGCACGGGTCGGTATTGTTGTCGCTCTCGTCCTGGTTGGTATATCCATCGCCATCGCTGTCGGTCGAGCGCGGATCGCTCCCGGCCGGAATGCAGGAGGTCGGCGGCGCGGTCGAGATGAACGAGAACACGTCATTGGTATCGGTCGCAGCGTTGCCCTGATGCACCGCGCCGCCCGCCGTATAGATCACATTGTCGATCGTCGCGCCGTCGGTGCCATGGCGCGGCGTCAACTCGTCGGCGATCGTCGTCCAGATGTCGGTCTTGGGATCGTACATCTGGCCCTGCGCGTTCACGCCGGCCGGCGTAGCCAGTGGGCTGCCCACCTGGGCTTCGCCACCCCAGATCTGGATCTGGTTGTGCAGCACGCCGGCGGCCATCGCGGCGCGCGGCGTCGGCATTGGCGCACGTGCGCCCCAGGTGTTCGTCGCTGGGTCATACACCTCGTTCACCGCAGTGACCGAGTCGATCGTTACCGCCGTGCGCCCGCCGATTGCGTAGAGCTTGCCGCCAACCTCCCTGAAGATCAGGTGGTCGCGCGCGGTCGGCATCGGTGCCTTGGTCGCCCAGACGTTGCCGGCGGGGTTGTAGGCGAACAAGTCGTTCTTGTCGGGGTAGCCCAGCCCGCCAACCAGATAGATCGTGCCGGCATACACCGCCACGCTGGCCGCGCCGCGCGGCTGCGGCAGGTCGGCCACCTGCGCCCAAGTGTTGGTCGCGATGTCGTAGGCGTAGACCGCCTTGACCGCCACGCCGGCCTTGATCAGCCCGCCGATCAGGTAGACCGTGCCGTTGAGACAGGCCGCGCCGGGATGATCGACCGCGGTGCCAGGGTAGGGCGCCAGCGCCGCCCAGGTCTTGGCGCTCGGGTCGTAGGCCCATGCGGTATTGGTATCGATCACGCCCAGACTGTTCGTGCCGACGATTCCGCCCAGCACGTAAACCTTGCCATTGCAGGCCACGCTGCCGGTCTCCTGCGTCGCCGCCGGCAGCGGCGTCTGGTTGTCCCAAATGCCGGTCTCCTTCACCGATGGGTTTGGCTCCATCACCTGGATATCGTTCGCGCCGTACTCGGCGACGTAAATTGCGCCATCGGGGCTAACCGCCACGTCGAGCGGCTGATTAAAGATCGCCAGATCCTCCTCGAACAGCACGCTCGTGCCATCGTCGGCCAACACCACTCGGCGAACGCTCTGGTTGCCGGCGTAGGTGGCCGAGATGATGTTGTGCAGCATCTGGCCGCCGAAGGTCGGCGCGGTGTACTCGGTCATGCCGTCCGACGACGTGCCATTCGAGTAATACAAGAGCCGATTAGCTGGATTGTAGTTGGCGTCCGGCGGCTTGGGTGTCGGATACATCGTTCCGTCGTCGAGGATGCACTGCCCGCGCACCGGGTCGGGGTTCCCACCGTGATCACCCTGGTGAACGATCGCAAGATAGTCGCTACGTGTGCCTGGGTCGAACGAGTAGCCGTTCGGACAGCCGTCCCCTGGCCCTGGCGTGTTGCCAGCCGTAAAGTTGCCGGCGTTGACGTTGATATAGAAGTTACCATTGGAGTGCCATAGGAAGTCGTAGGCGTTCCGGTAGCCGCTCGCATACAGATCAAAGATCCCAGGCTTGAGGCCGGCAGAGCTGGTTACGTTGCGGACGTCGATCGGGAACGATCCGGCTGGCGCACCATTCACGTTGAATCGCAGGACTGCGGCCGTCAGGTACCGTTCCGGCAGCCCACTGAAAGCGTTGCTGGGCGCACCATAGTTCGTGTCGCTCCCGACGGTCATATAGAGCCAGCCATCCGGCCCGAAATGAACCGCGTTCGGCGCATGGTTTTCGCGCGAGCGCGGTAGCCCTGTGACGTAATCCTTGCGATTCGCCGGGTCATCAAAATTCGGTCCAACCAGCCGGGTCAGCATACCCGAATCGACGTTGACCGCACATGTGTCGGGCGTTTGATTGAAGCAAAAGCGTGGATCACTGTGAACCACCCACAGAATAGGTCGATCCGGTGTCGATGCCGGGTCAAAGTCGATCCCGATCAGGTGCCGTCCGACCACGGCCAGTACTAAGGTGCCATCAGTATTCGTATTCGGAGTATCGTGGATCGTGTTGATCCGTTGTACCGAGGTGACGTTGCGGCTGCTGTCCAGCGTCAGGATGTGGATATAGCCGCCCTTCCCGAAGGAGTCCTGCTGGCCGAGGTAGAGTTTCCCATCGGGCCCAAATTGGATCGTTGTCGGATGCTTGAGCAGGCTGGCGCCGGTTGTGGCCGCGTTGACGATCACGCGGCGGTTGAAAGCGATCGGGACAGAACTGCTGCCGACGTTGAGCTTGCGGAAGCGCCAGGTCTGTGTCCAGGCATTCCCATAATAGTCGTTCGCGCCGAAACTCAAGGTGTGCGATCCGAGCGCGAGCGCGTTAAACGTCTCAACCGGCATCGTGAACTGGCCCTGGAAGGTTGTGCCGGCCAGGTTGCTGAATAACGGCTGCGGATTCTGATCATCGATCCGCCAATAGCCGTCGTTCAGGCCGCCACTGTCGGCGATAGAGAGCGTCAGCGCGGGCGGCGCGGTATAGGTCGTATTCTCAGGCTCGGGGATCGCGGTGAAGGTGGGGCTGTCCAGATCTACGTTGCTGCCAGCCGGGTAAACGTCGATCGCTTGCACGACCGCGTTATCGAAAACCTTGGTGAAGTCGATGTTGAGCATGCCGTCGGACACCGTCGTGGTGAAGGACTTGCTGATCAGCGCGGCTTTGCCGGCCTGGGCATAGATATCGAAGCTCGACAGTACTGGTGTCCCCTCAATGGCCACATTGAAGCGCCGCACGCCGGGAGATGCGAAGAACAGTTCAGCAAAGTGCAGACGGACGATGTAACTACCATTTGCGGCCGGGATGGCATAGCTGAAGGCGCCCGCATGCTCGTTGATGTAGAGCTGGTCGTCGGTCGTATTCCAGATCGGTTGGGCCTCCTCGCTGCTAACGCCACCGGTGACATACGCATCCGGATCCCAGAAATTGTTGAAACTATCAGCGTATCCCGCGCCGCCAGTGTTGATGCGAACGACTCCACCCTCAGCGCGGCGCGCCCAGGTGAACTTAGCGGATGCATTTCCATACCCTTCGAAATACTCCATGACGACGACATGATTGCCTTCGGAAAGCGGGACATCGACCTCGTAGTAGGTTTGTGACTGCGGAATCCAATGATCGATCTTAAGCACGCCGTCGATATAGAGGCGGACGCCATCGTCAGTGGAAGTGGCGAATTTATAGGTGCCGGCGCTGAACATCAGCGTGCGTGTCCAGCGAACCGAAAAGTTGTCCGAGGGGAAGCCAAACGCAGGCGCGCCTGTGCCCCAGTCGAAGTCGATCGCAGTGTCGCCGCGCGTCATTATCGGTTGATTAGTGAGGTTGGGATTGCCAAAATACTCGCCCTTCCAGGTTCCAGGCAGGAAGTCGGTCTGGATGGTGTTATATGAGAGATGGGCAAGCGCATCCCCATATCCCTCGAAATACTCCATCACCACCGTATGTTCGCCCGCGGCGAGTGCGACGTCGGCCTGCCATTCGGTTGGCGCCTGCCCGACAAAATGATCGATCTGCAAGACCCCGTCGATGTAGAGGCGCACGCCATCATCGGTGTAGGTGTCGAAGCGATAGTTACCGGCATCGAAGCTAATGGTGCGCGACCAACGGACACTGAATTGATCGGTGGAGATGGATGGATCTGGGCTCCCCGAACCCCAGTCGAAGTCGATCGCGGCATCCTCACGGGTAAGGATGGGGGTTCCTGCCAGCGTAGCATTCGCGAAATACTCGGCATGCCAGGTAGATGTGGCAGCAGCTGACACTGCCGCAAGCACTTGCTTTGGGGCAAGTGGATGCGCCGAAGGTGTCGGCGTGCCCTTCGTCTTCGGCTTCTTCGCGGATCGCGGCGTTACTGTGGGTGTAGTTGCCCGATCCACAGTGGATGTACTCGCCATCGGGCTCGATAGTGCGGTCGGAATACCTAGGCCAATCAGCAGGGTTGTGATCGCGATGAGGCCCACGAGTCGGTATCGAGCGCGGAGCCTACGCAAAACTTGGCGCGTGCGCACTTTATTGTTGGTTGGATCGATCATCAGTTCTTCCTCTTGTTAGTTACACTCATTCGATCTAGGCAGCGAGCATCGGCCGCTATGGCGCCGCCGGGCCGCGCACGAACAGGTTGTCGAACAATGCCTGACCTTCAAGCTGTCCGTCCGGCGCTTCCAACGCCAGGCCGATTCGGCTCTCCAGTGTGTTGCCGGGCGGCAACGCGTAGGTCGCTAGCAGGGCGCCATTGGCGTAGAGCGCTAGCTCGTCGCCGCGGCGGCTGACCGCGATCTGGTTGGTCGCGCCCTCGCCGCGGCGCAGCGCGTCGCTGGCAGTCCAGGCGATCAGCGGCTGCGAGACGCCAACCTGCTGCCACTCCAACTGGTAGCGGCCATGCGTGTCGATCAAGAAGCGGTAGAAGTCATTCGGCCGGCCGATCAGGAAGAATAGCCCGGCCTGACCTCGCATGATCCGCACATCGGCGCCGTACCAGAAATCGTGCGAGCGCAGCGGCCGGCTATAGCTGATGCTGGATCGACTGTCGACCTGTATCACATACCCGCCATCCTGGTAGCTCGACGACCAGCTGGGCGAGCGCACTTCCGGCCAGATCTCCGAAACGCTGTTGAAGCGCTCCTCTGCCAGCGCCGGCCAGCTCGCTTCGATGGCGAGGAGCTGGGCTTGTGCCGGAGCGGGCGCCAGGGTCGGGCCGATGGCGGGGCGCGCCACAGCCGTGGCGAGCGGCTGGGCCATCGCACTGGGACCGGGCGCGCTGGCGGTGCGGAGCAGGGCCACAGCGGTGGGCGGGCTTACTGCCTGGCTTACCACCGCAGCGCCGACGCCGAAACCCCGCCCGATCGCCGCACCAATCGCCGCGAGCACGCTCACCGCGAGGATTAGCAAGACCAGCCGCACCCAGCGGGGACGAATTGAGAATCGGACGTACGCTAGGCGATTGAGCATTGAGAATCGATTCTGCCCTGGTAGCCACGCCTTTCGGTTGGCGGCCTCTGCACCCTCGGGCTGCACGTGATGTTCGTGTGATCGACCGGGAGTCTGCGACCTGCGACCTACGACCCGCGACCTGGATTGTTTGTCAAGCATCATGGCGTCCCATCCTTGGCGGCAGTCTTATCCACCTGCCACAGCTCGACCGTGGTGCGCTCGGCGGTCCAGCGCTGAATCGGATGCGCATGCCGTAGCGCCTCAAGCGCGACGGGATAGGTTGTGCCTGAGAAGTTTCGTTCGAGCCCCGGCGTCATAATCAGGTAATCGACGGTGCGCCAATCGTTGTGGAACACGCCGTCGCCAATCTCGGGGTCCTGGCCGACTTTCCAATGGCTGTGGATATTCGGGAAGACCGGCTCGCCCGACGGGGGGACGCGCAGATCCGGCCAGAACGCGTCGTCGGCAATGATCATGCTATCGGGCGGGAGGTTGGCCCTGATCCAGGTGATCGCGGCGTGGCCGGCCTGGCCGGAGCGCGCGCGATACAGCGGATCGAGCATACCGATCGACCACCAGTTCAGCAGCAGCGCGCCCACGATCGCCAGCACCATCGCGCCGGTGGCCCATGGCCGCATACGCCCAAACAGCACCGCAAACAGCGCCCCGATATTCAGCGCGAAGAACGGCAGCGCGAACAGAATATAGAAATTGAACACCAGGCCGCCGCGCGCCAGGTAGTACAGCGATAGCAAGCCCAGCAGACCAACCACGAGCGCCATTCGATCGCGGATACCGCGGATCAGGTTGAGCGCCACCGCGCCAACCCCGGCAACGATGATCATCGGGTCGCGCAGGAGCCAGTCCTCGCGCATGAAATGCCAGAACTGATTGTCCAGGTTGAACATACCGCCGCCTTCGCGCCGCATTTGCCAGGCCAGCGTGCCAAGCAGCGAGACATGCGGCCGGTCGTCGCCGAGCAGCCCAGGCGGCAATAGCTCGCCTTTCAGCACCGCATACAGCAGATACCAACTGGTGACGATGACCATCGGCAGCGCCCAGCCGAGCACGGCGAAGCGGCCATGATGCTGGCGCCGCTCCTGCACGGCCAGCAGCAGCATGGCCGGCAGCAGAAAGATCGCGGTCTCCTTGGTCAGCAGCGCAATACCGAAGCACGCCCCGCTGAGCGCCACCCGGCTGAGCCGGCCCTGGCCGTCGAGCAGCAGGTCGAGGCTGATCAGCAGCCAGAACAGCATGATGCTGTCGAGCATCACCGGCCGGCCGTAGAAGATCGTCAGCGGCGAGAGTGCGAACAGCAGTGTCGCCAGGGCGGCGGCCGAGCGGCCGCAGCCACACTCGCGGGCCACCCGGTAGAGGCGGTGGATCGTCGCGACATGCAGTAGCAACATCAACACGCGCCCGCTGTCGATCGCGCTGCCGAAGGCGTGCGGGCCGCCGCTAAGCGCCATCCAAGCGGCCAGAAAGATCCAGCCGCCGGGCGCATGATCGTAGAAGTAAGTATACGGCGCGAGCTGGCCCATGCGCAGCACCGCCAGCGCCTGCCCGGTGTAGATGCCCTCGTCGCCATTGAAGGTGAATGCCGGGTAGTTGAACATATTGAAGCCGTGGGCGATCAGACCGATCAACACGAGGGCGGCGATGATCGCCCACTCGGCCGGCTTGGCGCGCGCCGTGGTGTGCGGCGTGGCGCGCGGGATCAGCCACCGCGCGATGACGTTTGGACTCACCATTCTCTTCTCCTGACCACAAATGATGAAGATTAACTATTAAAACGGGTATTCCCAAACCGTTCGGGTCGGCGGCACGGCGCCATTCCCTATCCAGGCAGCAGTCCCGCCGCCGACCCGAACGGTTTCAGCACAGGTTGTACCCGATTATTTTCTTAACCTTCATAATTTGTGGTTTGCCATAGGAAACACGTTGAAACGTGTTAAGCACGGCACATCAAGTGATTTATCACGTTTGACGTATCAGCCATCGAATTCATTCGATCGCGAATGGACCGCGAACTGGCCAACCCGGTGCGCGCCGATGTGCTTCGTCTTCTCCCAGTTGTTCATGCCGCGCAGATGCCGCCAAACCGCCCGCAACGCGCCGAAGCCAAGCATCCACTGGTAAGGCAGGTAGGCCGCTAGCAGCCACAGTGGCGAGAACCACTTCGGCTTGAGCCGATGTACCGCGGTAAACTCATACAGACCGACCAGGCTGACGATCATTTGGACGATCAGCAGATACGCCGGCAGGGCGCTAATCATTGTCACCAATACCGAGAGCTTGCCAAACAGCGTCAGCCAGAGACTGAAAGGAAGGTAGATCATCGTCAGCGCCTGGATCAGCGGGAAGGCCAGTGTGTACAGCGCCAGCAGGCGCTGCGGCCAGGTCGGCAGCCGCATCCAATCGCCCTTGCCAAGGATCTGCAAGAAGCCCTGGTTCCAGCGCGTACGCTGCTTGACGAACTGGCCAACCGTCGGCGGCGTCTCTTCACGTGTCACATAGCGGTCGTCGTAGATCGCGCGGAAGCGCATGCCGCCGTTGGCGCACAGCCGAATGCCAATATCGGCGTCCTCGGTCAGGCAGGTTTGGTCCCAGCCATCCGCGCGATCCAGCGTGGCGCGAGCCATAAACACGGTATTGCCGCCCAGCGGCACCATGCCGACCTGGGCGTGGTAGTGCATCCGGCTCTTGAACCAGAACATATACTCCAACACATTCAGCGCCGAGAACCAGCGGTCGTCGTAGTTCATCAGCTGTATGCCGCACTGCACCACCTCGGCATCCTCGCGCAGCATCACCGTATTGACTACCTGCAGAATGTCGGGGTGCGGCTCGTCCTCGGCGTCGAAGATCGTGATCACATCGCCGGTGGCAGAGCGCAGCGCGACATTCAAGCCATGCGGCTTGTTGATCGGCGGGTCGTCGAAGGTGATCAGCCGCACATGATCGATGCCCTGCTCGCGCAGCGCGGCCAGCTTAGCCTCGACCTCGGCGATCGTGCCGTGGTCGCCGGCCTCGATCACCACCAGAATCTGCACCAGCTCGCGCGGGTAGTACAGGTCGACCGTGCGCTGAATGGTGTCCTGGATCACCGCTTCTTCGTGGCGCGCCGGCAGCATCACGGTGAAGCGCTTGCGCTGCGGCTCAAACGTGGCGGGCACCCGATTCATACGCAGCTTCTGATCATCTTCCCAGGCGTACAGCATAAGCGCGGCCGAGTATCCCGATTGCGCGGTCAGCGCCAGCGAAATGCCCGAGAGCAACAGCTCGAAGATGCTCATAGCGCCACCTCTTCGTCGCGATCGCTCAGCAGGAGGCAGGCGGCAGGAGGCGGTAATTGCTCGCTGCCGACTGCTGATTGCCGAATACCCTCCGGGTCGCTTACCGCCGACTGGCGATCGGCGACTGGCGACCGGCGACTGACGACTGCCGACTGGCGACTGCCGACTGACCACGTCCAGCGACTGTTGACGACATAGTTCCAGATCGTCGCCGCGCCAACCGCGACGACGTTGGCAATCAACAGATCCAGCTGCGCATAGTGTGTAAGCAGCGTCAGAACCGCCGCAGTGATCGCCATACCGCCGAGCGCCACGCCATTGAAACGCAGAAAGCGCTGGGCCAGCGGGCGCCCCGCCGCGCTCGCGGCGAAGGTCCAGCGATCGTTGAGCAGAAAGTTCGACCCGATCGCCACTTCAGTCGCAATCATGCTGGCAAAAGGAACGGCGATGCGAAAGCCATGCACCAACAGCGATAGGATGATGCTGTTGACGACGATTCCGCTCATTCCTACCAGCCCGAAGCGCAGCTGGCGGGTGAAGTGCGATAGAATTGGTTGGAATGTCACGATCATTAGGAGTCCTCTCAGGTCAGAACAAAGAACAAAGGACAAAGAACAACCATAGGCGGATTTGTTCTTGGTTCTTGTTCCCTGTTCTTTGTTCTCATACCTCTCAAGTCAGAACAAAGAACAAAGGACAAAGAACATGCCGTCGGTCGAAGTGGGTGTATTCTTTGTTCTCTATTCTTTGTTCTTTGTTCTTTGTTCTCTGTTCTCAAACCTCGCGGGCGAGCCGCAGGCGCTTGTACGGGTTCGGCGAAAAGCGCAGCCGCAGCACCATCGCCGCCGCCTCCCAGACGATCCGCTGCGACATCTTGGACTGGCCGGCAACGCGATCGGGAAAGACGATCGGAAGCTCATGCAGCTGGAAGCCGGCCTGATGGCAGCGATAATTCAGCTCAACCTGAAAGGCGTAGCCGTTCGAGCCGATTGCGTTCAGGTCGATCTGCTGGAGTACGCTGGCGCGAAAGCACTTGAAGCCCCCGGTGCAATCGCGCACCGGCATGCCCAGAATCATGCGCGCATACAGGCTGCCGCCCCGGCTAATCAGCTTTCGCGGCCACGACCAGTTTTCGACCCGGCCGCCTGGCACGTTGCGCGAGCCCAGCGCCACATCCGCGGCGCGCTCGGCCACCGCCAGCAGCACCGGCAGGTAGCGCGGCTGATGCGAGAAATCGGCATCCATTTCGCACAGGAAACGATAGCCCTGGCGCAACCCTTCATGGAAGCCCGCCACATATGCGGTCCCGAGGCCAAGCTTGCCGGCCCGGCGGATGAGTTGCACCCGCGGCGTCAGCGCGGCCATCAGCGCAACCAGGTCGCCGGTGCGATCGGGCGAGTTATCGTCGACCACCAGCACATCGAATTGCTCACCCTGGCCAAGAATCTCGACCACCAATCGTTCGATATTCAGCGCCTCGTTATAGGTCGGCACCACCACCAGACAGTGCCCGCGGGCAACACGCTCAGCCTGCAGCGCACCGATCGTCTGCTGCGACAGCCCCAGCGTGGGTGCGGGGGGCGTATCGCCAGCAAACATTTCGTTTGTGGCAGTAGTGAGACGTTCGGACGCAACATGCGGAGAGATTGCCGTCATAACAGGTACTCCTTTTAGCCTGGCCGCACAACCACACTCGCCAGTGCAATTGCAGATTGCAGATTAGTTCTGGCTCATTCTGAAGACATCAATGCGCCAATGCATTCCAAAGACCGCTTGATTTCGCGCTAGGACATGCGCTGTCACGAACGCAGCGCAGCAGCCGGTACGATAGGCACGTGCCGGCGCTAGCGCGTCTACGAGCAGCCATATATGTTTGGGATCTGTGGAAAGAATAGACGAGGCCGGGTGGCGCTGGATTATTCCAAACTTAAAAGACGACTAACCGCAGCTTACAATTGTTTCATTCAATTGAGTAAAAATAACGAATAGTTTATGTTGAAGCAGGCCTCACATGCACAAAAAAGCAGCGCGATAGCGCTGCACGATAGCCGTTTTGCTGAGCATTGCTATTCCACAACAACCTCGACGCGATGCCAGGCGTTGTTCATGTAGCCTTTGAAATTCCACAGCCGGCTTGGGTCTTCCGGCTGCGTGTTGGCCGCCGAGTCCCAGGCCCGCGCGATCAACTGGTGCGAGCCTGGTGCCAGATCCAGGCGCGCCTGCCAGCGCCGCCAGGCCCAGCGCGCGCGCGCGCTCAGCAATGTCGCAGCACGCCAAGTCGTGCCGCCGTCGGCCGATACGTCTACGCGCTCGACGCAGCGCCCACCGGCAAAAGCATAGCCTTGCACCACCAGCGGCCCAGCCACCAGCCGCGCCCCTGGTTCCGGCGCGCAGATCACCGCATTGAGCGACAGCTCGCCTAGCATCAGCCCGCCGTTCCAGTCGACATTCGTGGCACGCACATCCGCCGAGAACAACTTGTAGGCGTGCGCCTGGAAGTAGTTGTCCGACGGATCGGCCTGAAGACAAAGCTCGACCAACCATTTCACGCTGCGCGCGCCAATATAGCCGGGGGCGACTACGCGCAGTGGAAAGCCATGCGCAGGTAGCAGCGGCGCGCCGTTCATCGCATAGGCCAGGATCACCTCGGGGCCAAGCGCCTTCTCCAATGGCAGCGAACCGCCGAAGCCGAAGCGCCGCCCCTGGCGCTCGACTTGATCCAGACCGGTGAACGCCACGTGCGCCGCCTGCGGCGCAACGCCCGCCTGCGCCAGCAGATCACGCAACGCTACGCCGGCCCACTCGGCGTTGCCAATCGCCTCGGCGCCCCAGGGCAACTCGTCGGGAATATCATCGACCGCAATGAGCTCATCGCGGCGATTGCCGGCGCACTCGAGAGTGGCGGTGACAGAGACGCAGGCAAACTGGCGCTGCAGATCGGCCAGCGTGAGCGTCAGCGGCTGCTCGACCATCCCGCCGACCACCAAGTGATAATCGTCGGGATCGACAGCGGGGATGCTGCCGTGATTGCGAACGAAAAATAAGTCAAGCGGGGTCACTTCCGATTGGCTGAGCAGGTTGAGCGGGGGACCACCATTGAGCGGCTCGGGCGAGCGAATCACGAACGCCGAGTGTTTGCCGTGTGGCATCTCCGAGGGGCGCTCCTTCATGCGACCTCCTTGTCAGCAAAGAGCATAGCAACATTGCAATCGGGATGGCTATGCAGCATGAGGCGCCGCACAACACAGCCGATTGTAACATATTCGCCTAACACGTTCGAACGTTGGAACGTTTGTCTGAGAAGGCCAAGGCAGGCCGGCGCTCGGCCGCGCCGACACGCTTGCCTGGAGAGTGCGAATGACTAAATAATAGGGATGTTCTGCTCAGTGAGGAAGTAGAGGATGTCGGGACTGTCGGCGATCACAACCAGGCTGCGCTGGCTGGCCCGACTGAGGATAATATGATAGGCCAGTTCGCCGGTTCGCCGCTGCGCCCAGGAGAGCCGCGCCAGAACCGGAGTTTCGATTCGCCAGCCCTGCTCCAGCATCAGCGCAAGGGCAGCCAGATCGCGCAGTGCGCCGCCAGGGGTGGCGAGCGGCTGGGGCATATCAGAGGCTGGAATGCTCAATATCATAGCGCATCACCTCAAGTGTAGGGCCCTGCATGCGCGCCCTGCGGCTTGCCAGGGTCAACCCGACCACCAATAGCGCCGAAAAACCGCCGAGGATGTACCCGATCGCGAACATGATCACGAGTGCCATGGAACGCTCCTTTACGAGTTCTGATCTGTTTCATCGTCGCTATTCTACGTTCGTCATTTTATCGGTCGATCTCTATTTCTTTAAAGTTTTGTAAAGTTTCTGCGGCGCATTTCGCTATCCCGGCAATGTGCGCGCTGAAGTCGATGAGATTGCCGCGTTGAATGACCTCTATATCCCACGCCGCCCTGCTAGTCACGGGCCTGGAGGGTGCCACGGGCAGTACCATTGGCCCCGGTGGTGCGCTGTACGTCACCGAAGGCGCAGCCGGCCGGATCTCGCGTGTCGATCCGAAGACCGGGGACATCACGACGTTCGCCAGCGGTCTGCCGAAGGCGATCATCGGCATCGGTGGGGCGATCGACGTCGCGTTCATCGGCAAAACCGCGTACGTCCTGGTCACCCTCGTCGGCCCTGACGTCGGCGGCAGCGACGTTGTCGGCATCTACCGGGTGGACGGCCCAGACAGTTTCACCGTCGTCGCAGACATCGGCGCCTTCTCGGTGGACAACCCGCCGGACACGCCGTTCTTCGTCCCGACCGGGGTCCAGTACGCCCTGGAGACCTACCGTGGCGGGTTCCTGGTCACCGATGGGCACCACAACCGCGTGCTGCGGGTCACGCTCGACGGCGAGGTCACCGAGTTGATCGCGTTCGACAACATCGTCCCGACCGGGCTAGACGTGCACGGCAACACGGTGTATATGGCCGAGGCCGGTCCCATCCCTCACCTGCCCCAGGACGGCAAGGTCGTGTCGTTCGAGCCGAAGTCGCTCACCGCGACGGAGGTGGCCTCCGGCGGCAGACTCCTCGTCGACGTCGAGTTCGGCCGCGGGCGCACACTCTACGCCCTCGCGCAGGGCGTCTGGCCGCTCGGTAACCCTGCGGGCTCTCCGGCGCTCCCGAACACCGGCCAGCTCTTGGAGGTCAACGACGGTACCTTCACCGTCGTCGCGGACGGCCTGAACCAGCCGACCTCGCTCGAGTTCATCGGGAACACCGCGTACGTCGTCACCCTCACTGGGGAGATCTGGAAGATCGAGGGCATCTCGGGTCCGCCCTACGGCGTGTCGCGTTGAGGAACCAGGGATACACGGTAGGGGTTCGAATCAACGGCGTGAACCTCAAGGATGCAGCGAAATTCGACTTGAGGTAGACGCCTCCAACAAACCGCGATGAGCAGAAGCGGACCCGCAAGCGCGGCCGCTTCGTTCTATCCCCCTTAATGCCAATCGGCGCCCCACAGTGGAGCGCCAACAAAGTACGTATGTGCAAGCAGACACTTGCTGCATGCCGACCACGGCAGATCGATGGGGCAACCTACTCACAGTTGGTTGCAGGTCTCGCGGCTGGCGAGGTGCTCGTCGCACGTGTGGTTGTGTCTATCCAGAGGCACTTTCATCCGCTAGATAAAGAAATCGCGTGTTGGATCAACGATGGTGGTACCTATAACGCGTTGATTCATGGCCTGGGGGCCAGCAACCGGGAGATCACTGGGTATTACGCCGTCACAACCGACAGATTGCTGAGTCTACTCATTGCGGCGCGCGCGTAGCAATTCCCGTTAGCTATCGAATGCCCCTGGCTCATCACCAGGGCCGCCGTCCAGATCGATGTGTTCCTCCCCCTATGCAGAAAGCGCTGGGGGCGCCTGTTGCCGCTGCTGGGCAAGTATTGCAGCGCGGGCCCCCAGCGCTTTCACAATGACAATCTGCCAGCGTAGTGGGAATTCGTCCAGAATGTCGCGAATGGCGTACACCGCTTCGTGGGCCGCTTCATAGGAATCGCGGTCGGCCGCCGTTCTCGGCGGTACGATCCCATCGTCTGCGCCGGCGTGCCAAGCGATTGGATGTATCTGGCGGGCCTGGGCAATCACCTGCTCAGTCTGGGCGCACGTTTTCTCTAAGGCGGCACGCGCGGTGGCCACGTCGTCACATGCGCACTGAGCGCGCGCACAGAGGGCCGCGAGTTTTGGGGGCAGCGGGGCGCGGGTCATAGCATTCTCCTTGCATTCATGACTCCTCACGCCGACGTAGCAAAAAGCGCGCCCCCAGCTGAAGCCAAGGGAGCACCAGCAACGACGAGGCCACAGCGATACTGCTGTGGCCTCGCCATTCGGCATGCGCCTACTACCAACACCGACGAACCATACAAGGATCGAGGATGGCGAGTGCTTCGTCGCTGGGTGCGGCCTGGTGCGCGCGAGGCCCTCCCCACCCGCCCGCAAGCAAGGCGAGCCCGTTGTGGCCCGGTGCGTGCGTGGCCAGAGCGGCAACGCCGCCAGCCAAGATAGTCAGAGCCAGGAGCGCACAGCGGCTGCTACGGGCGCGTTGGTCGGCCCGGAGCCGTATCAATGACCTTGAGATCGGCAGAATGGCGCACAGAGCGTCAACGCACATGAAAGCGGTTAGAGTTGCACTATCTTGGTTGCCAGTTACAGCCTTTTTGACAGCGCCAGTAATTCTGAGGGAGGCGACGATTGGGCCAGCGCTGAACGTGCCATTCTGCGCCACAGTGCTGGCATTGGAGCACGAGTGGCTCGCGACGTACGATCGTCACGCTGACACGGGCGAGTTGGGCAGAACTAGGCGTACTGTGACATGCCATCGGGGTCGATGCTCCTGCTGTGATGGCTGAGACAACGAGGGAGCGATATACACTGATGATATCGCTGCCCTATTTTCTTCTCCGTTCTTCTCTATAACACCTGGGTCGCGTGATAGTTACGGGTCTGCTGTCACGAAATGCACAGGAAGCCCTACATCGTATTTTGTGACACCTTTCCATAACAAATGCAGGACGATGTATAATCACATCGTCCCGCTATCATCTTCTCCGCTCTTCTCAAGCGGAAGTATCAGAAATCCATAAAGCACATATCGTGCCAACGACAAAGCTATGACCGACATCGAACGCACCCAGGCGACGATCGCCCGCATCGAGGCAAAGCGAGACGCGGCGATGGATAGCGAGAGCCATTGGTATTATCAGATGTGCCTGGTCGGTTGGCGCGCGTGGCTGAAACGGCTAGAGGCTGGCCAGGTGTGGGTGTAGCGTTGTTGTACTTGTTCCGATTGTGCCAGGGCTGCTGCTGACCGTTGCTCTAGATCCGCAAGGTGCATGCTCGTGCGCCGCGCGCCGGCAGGCTCCCGCACCCCTACAAAGAACATATGTGCTTTGGGTATTTGTACTACATGCATTGTGCAAATGCACAAAAACGCCCCGCGGCTCAGCACCAAGGCGCCCAGGCGCGCGGGTGTCATTCCATCCTCAGATATCTACCTCTCGCGCACGCGGCACCGTCGATACGGGTTCCAGCGCGCTGCAATGAACCAGCCGGGGCAAGAGTTTACCGTCGAAACGGACATCATAGAATTCGCCATCAGGAAACACCTGGCGAATTGTCCCAGCGCTACCGCGCGGCAGCCCAGCTAGCGGCTGGGTCGTCTGCACCTGATCGCCCACGTACAATACCTGTGACTGCGCCATCTACCTCTCCTCTCCCACCCAGCGGCGCGCGGAGTAGCCCCCAGGATGGGCGTGCAATCAGTGTATACCCAGCAGTGCCATACGTCGCGTCGGGAAAGTGGGCGCCGCAGCGTCAGTGGATCGCCTGACAGAGTAGAAAGGCCCCGGCTCATCACCAGGGGCATTCGAATTTTGAGACTATGGTGTCCCTTGGATGGGATTAGGCGGATACTTCGCGCACGCGTCCGCCTGTCTCCAGCGCGTAGCTAGTGCGTGGGGGGGACACGCCGGATTGCCGGCAGTAGCTCGGGCGCGTGCTGCTGTGCCCAGTGCGTCAGCACCAGACGTTCTTGGTCATTCAGCGTGGCGATCCATTGGATCAGCCCTTGGCTATCATTCTGTAACCGCTGTACATTTGGCATGAGCCGCGCGAGAATGGTGGACTCATCTTCGGGGGGAGTGTTCATCGGGGTCCTCCTTCCTGCTCCACTGCGCAGAGCACAACCCCTTGTTGAAAATCACCTGAAAATGCGACATAGCGCTATTCTATCACGAGTTGGGGTGCGCTTGTAGCGGGCATACAAAACGCCCCCGGTTCATCACCAGGGGCGTACATTGAACCAGCGCTGCGCAGCGTGGCCACGCATGCATATCTCGTCAGGACAGCATAAACCGCCGTTTTTGCGGCGGTTCGTCGTTTTGGTAGAAGCTCGCACAGCACGTCAAGGCGCTGGCGTATTGGTTGGTGTATCCGTCGGCGTATTGGTTGGCTCGACTGGCGTATTGGTTGGTGTATCCGTCGGCGTATTGGTTGGCTCGACTGGCGTATTGGTTGGTGTATCGGTCGGTGTATTGGTTGGCTCGACTGGCGTATTGGTTGGTGTATCCGTCGGCGTATTGGTCGGCTCAACTGGCGTATTGGTTGGTGTATCGGTCGGCGTAGGGGTAAAGGTTGGACACTTCTTCGGTTGCTGACCGCTGGGTATACACCCAGCCGTCGGCTGCGGCTTGCTCTGTGCGTACGACCGGAGTTCGGTTGCCTGGATTGGCGACGCGTTACCCGAACCAAAAAGGAGGAACCCCAGGAGAAGCACCATACTCACCACGGCGAGTCTACCCATCTTACTCTCCTTCCAACGTGTATGCGCGATGGAGATACCTCAGCAGGACCTCGAGAGGGCAGCAGTGATAACCCCTGTCAGGAACATTCCGGTCGACATGATCCCTATTAGCTCTGACGCTGGTCTCTGACTGTGATAGAAGAGCGGAGAGCACCCCACATGCTCTCCGCTAGGTAACAGGTACGATCCAGTATCTGTAGCTGCACGCGTCAGGAGTCTTGGGATTCGTGTGTCCAGTCATTTTAATTATATGTGCTTAGGGCTTAGAAGCAAGTAGCGCTCGATGAGAATTCCATCAATATTTTGTCATCTCGGCGCGGTGCGCTGTCAGAGAATACCCTGACACAAAGCAACGCCCCGCCAGCTCGAGGCCAGCGCGCCCAGCGCAGCCGCTGAACGGCTCGGGGCGGTATCCTTGGATGGTCGGCACGGTAGAATGGCGCACAGCGCGTCAACCACCTGAAAGTGTGGAGATATAGCCGAGTATGTATTTTTCCTAGCCGTTCATACTCTCTTATTATGCACTGCATAACCGAAAAGGACGGCGCTGGCGCTGGCTCGACTGTGGAATTGTGCCGGACGGTGAGTTGCGTAGCGCCGTATGTTAAATTAGCCGCGTTCAAGGAGGTGTTCCCATGAATCAGCGTATTATACGCTCCGCTGTCGCTCTCCTAACATTGCTGCTGCTCGTTGGTGGGAGTGTCCAGCCTGCCGCTGCCCAGCAAAATACCGACCTGTCCGTCGTGAAGGTCGCCGACAGGGCTACGGCGCAGGTGGGCGACAACGTCACCTATACGATCACTCTCACGAACAACGGGCCTGCAAAGGCGCGCGGGGTATTGCTGGGCGAGGGTGCGCCGGACGAGCTGGGGGTGACCTGGTTCGACTGCGGCAAGGGCACACCGGTTTCGCAGGGCGCCTTCACCTGCCGGTACGACAAGCTAGCAAAGGGCGAGACAGTGACCATCACCTTCATAGCTACGGTGACCCCGGATGCCATGCCCGGAGAAGAGGTTACCAACCTCGCCGAGGCCTATTTTGAGGCGTGCCCGGATCGCTCGTGTGGTGACCTGGACTATAGCAACAATGTCGGCACGGCAACGATCACGATTGTCGAGTAGCCTAAGGAGGGCTACCATGTCCGTGGAGAGCACCCAGGAAGTGATGACCCCGTATTTTAACTCGGAGCATTCGGACGTGAGCATGATGGCAGAAGACGTCGTGTTCACCGTTATGGCCACAGGACAGGAACATCGTGGTCATGAAGGTGTGCTCGGTATGCTCAATTACTTTTATCACATTGCCTTTGACGCCACGGCTAAGACTACGAATACCATTGTAGCGGACGGACACGCAGTTATCGAAGCCGACTTTGTTGGGAAACACATCGGCGAGTTCGCCGGGATACCAGCAACCGGTAAGGATGTCCGGGTTCCCTTATCTGTTGTCTACGATCTGAAGAACGATCAAATCACACGAGGGCGCATCTATTTCGAGATACCGGCTCTACTCCAGCAATTGGGCATGAACATGGGTGCTGGTTAAGCGCAAACGCAGCACCAAGCCAGCGGGCGGCGCATAACATCATAAAGTACCGCCCCGCCAGCACCAGGCCAGCGGGGCGCAAAACTAAAGCGGCGCCGTAGGGCAGCGCCGCTCTAGCAAGGGTGTTTAGGGTGTATCACCCTCTTAGGGTGAATAGAGATCGATGGTACTTGCTTGGCTACAGTACTTTGCGCACAATCTGTGTCAGGATAACACGATGGCGCTCCTGGTGATGAGCCAGGAGCGCATAGTCCGAAGTCGCCACTGCTTTCACGGTGTTAGTTCCCGCATCCTCCACTCGGCGGTGGAGGTTGTTGGTGACCGGGGCATCCGTGGTTGCTGCCAGGACCACCACCGGCATCAGCAAAGACGGGTGTTGCCATGGTAAGCGCAAGTAAGACGGCGAAGACCACCCGGAGCAGTTTTCTCTTCATGTTGAGCATCCCTCCTAGTGTTGTCTATCTACACACGGCCGACATCGACACCGACCTCGGACTACGCCTCAAGGCCACAATACGCACTAAACTACGGTACCGCACTCGGGGCGATACCTTACAATGGAACACAAGGAGCGGAGCAGGAGGAACAACGACCGACTCTAGTATATCAGGAGCGTCAATAGAAAAAAGGTAAAAACGTCAGCGCCGAGCGGCTTCGATTTATTGCGTGATTAGGCTATAATCCGAAAAAGCGTGTGCCGATCGTTCATGCATGGTAATGATAGGAGAAATGGCCATGTCTCTACAACCAGCGGAATACATAATCATTGCAGTCATTCTTCTCATTGTAGTCGCCGGCATCGCGGTTGTCGTGAGTTTGTTCCGCCGAAGGCGCCCATGATGGCTCGCGTGCCTGAACATAGCTGCTTTGGGCAAAAGAACGCCCCTGGGCTCATCACCAGGGGCGTTGGCAACCGTTAGTGCTGCGGGCGCCGATTGGTAATCGCGAAAAAGATGGACGCAGCGAGGGCAAGCGCAAGGAGCCCGAACAGGAGCCAGAACAGCGAGTTTCCGGTTCCACCAACCAAGATCGGAAGTAGGAGTAAGACCACCAGGAGACCGCCGATAATGCCTGCAATCGTGCTCGGGTTTTCGTTCATTAGGCTCACCTCCTTCCATCTCAGTCTACACGAACAAAGTGTTGTCTACTGGATGCATGTGAGGGTCGCGCGATTGCGTGGGACAACATTGAGCGAACGTGACACCAACGAAGACGCGCTGCGCGACGCCGCGCACGTGCCTGAAGCGGCTGGAGCGGGAATAAGCTAGATAAAACGGTAAGGGCGGGCATAGATTGGCCATGTGGAGATCGGCCCTGCTGAGATCGGCCCTACTAGGTATCGAACGTTTTTCGTTCTGCGAACGAAAAACGTTCGATACGAACAAGAAAATCCGTCAGCAATCTGCAATTTGCAATTACACTAGGGCACCGACCAGGTGAATTCGCGGCTGCGCGTGTTGCCGGCGCGATCCAGCGCTACGACGCGCAAGGTATGGCGCCCGGGCGGCAGTGGCCCGGCAATCGCGGTCGCCGCGCTCGGCGGGCCGCCGTCGACCGACGCCAGCGCGTGCAGCACCCCCGCACCGTCGTCGCGCACCCACCAGCCCGGCGTCGCCAGGCCTGAGGGCGCGCCCGTTGATGGAGACACCACAATCGAGGGCGGCGTGGTGTCCAGACTTTCGCGCTCGTCCAGCAGTGCCGTCAGCGGCTGTTCGGCCTCGAACACGCCGTCGCCGTCGGCGTCGACGCGCAGCGCCGGCCAGCGATCCGGTGCATCTTGCACCATTCGGGCATCAGGCAGCGCTGCCACGGCGCGGCCGGCGGGCCCAAGCCGCACGCCAAGATAGAGTGCCGTGCGTATCAGCCGGCCGTTCTGCCAGACGCGCACTTTGAGATCGACGCTGCCGGCGCGCTCGGCGGCCAGCTCGATTGTGCCGCCACCCTGTTTCAAAAACACGAACTCGCCCTCCGGCAGGCGATCGTAACTGGCTCCAGGCAAGGTTGGCGGCTGCGGCTCGGCGCCGCGCGCCCGCCCGACCTGCTGCCCCTTCGCATTAGTCACCCGCAGCGCAACCGGGCCAAGCGCCGCAATCGACACGCCCGACAGCCCAGGCGGCGGCGCGGTGAAGATGCCGGGCACCGCCTGCGCCGGATCGCCACGCAGCAGCGCGCCCAGCCATGCCAACGCCGGACCGTCGCCCAAAGGTATACCACCTGGCAGATAGTCGCGCTGCACCAACCCGCTATGGGTGCGCTCGACATACCAGCGTTCCACGGCGTTGGTGAATAAGCGCCCACGATTGGGGTCGCCGATCGCGGTCGAAAGCAGCGCTGCCGTGCCATCACCATCGACATGCAACTCATCCTGCTTGGGACAAGGCGTGGTGCCACACAAGCCGGTATACTCGCGGATCTGGCCAATCGTGTCGTAGCCGAAGCCGATTAGCGCTTGCCAGCGCACCGCGTGCGGCGTTGCGGGCATGCCCTGGCCGGCGCTGTTGAGCAGCGGCAGAAAGAGTCGCCGTCCATCGAACCGGCTTTGGAACGCGCTAGCCAGGTCGAGCACTGTTCGGTTCGCGCCCAGATCGAGCAGCAGCCCGTGCACCGCGTCGGGCGCGAGCGCGCCCTCGGCAACGCCATCGCCGTTTAGATCGCGATCTTCCACAAACGGGCTAACGTGCGCGGCGTCGCTGTTGTCGTAGTAGGTGTAGTACGATCGCGACGGCAGCAGCTCGATTGCGCCGGGCATATTCTGCACCAGGTCTTTGGTTTCGTCGGGGTTGAGTCCCAGGCCCAGCGTGGTGGTGCCAAAATCGTCGCCATACAGCAATCCCTTTAGCAGACTCACCGCGCCAAGCTGCGGCGAGCCGAAGGTGATCAGTTGATCCACCCGACGTGCCCGCTCGGAATCCGAGATATATAGGCGACCGAGTATGCCGCCCATCGAATGGGCCACCAGATCGACTTGGCGCACCTGCCAGTGGGCCGGATCGGTTACGCCACCATTCGCAGCCACCAGCGCCCGTGTCACCTGTGCGTCGAGCAACTCGGCGGTTTCGCGCAGATCGCGCCGCCAATCATAAGGAAATACAAAGAGATCGCGGCCGAGTGCATAGCCCTGGCGCTGCAGGTAGTCGACCAGGTCGCCGTAGGTAGACTGGTACATCCCGCTGACGATCAGATCGGGCGCGACCGCTGTGCGGCCGTCGGGCTGCAACTTCAGCGCGTCGAAGTAGTCGTCGGCGCCGGGCAAGGCTATCTGCAGCACATTTATCCATACTTTTTCATTAGCACCGTAGTCGTGGCTATAGGTGCCGCCATGCCCATTGTCGACGCTTAGATGAAACGCGCGCGCGGAAGTGAACTCGGAGCCGGCGAGGCCCGGAAGCACAATCACCGGCTCGCGGGCGGGCGCGGCGCCCAATCGCGGGGCATCGAGGGCGGCAAGCGCTAACAGCATCAACAGGCTGCTTAGCACGAACAGCAAACGGCGCATAGTTGTGCTCCTGCAGAATATTAAGGCCTTTCGAAAATTAACTGGCCGATGGCGACATAGTGCGTAGCGCGTAGTGGCAGGGTTTACGCACTACGTACTACGCTTGGCTCGCTTTTGCTTCGAGAATACCTTAGATTGTTACGGGGATCGCTGCGTCTATTGTAGCAGATGCTGTGTGATGCGCGGTGGCTCCCCTGTACTACGGCTGGCCTCGGCCGCTCCCAAGATTCTTGAATGAGAACATTTGTAACATATTTCAAGCTTCCGAGACTAATCAATGAGGGTACGAGCATGAGCTTTAGAATGGAGAAACGATGAAAAGCACATTTGCATCGAACATCCCCACGCTGCGCTATCCGATGATGTATCTCGCACTTGTGCCGGTGGCCTCCCTGATCATGGAGACTGTTTTCTTACAGCCCCAGGCTGTGTCATTGGGCGTGCCGATTGCCGGTGTCGGCGTGGTCGTGATGGCTGCGCAGCTGACGAATATGGTGGGATCAACCTGGTCAGATCGCATTAAGGCGCGCTTTGGTGAAAGACGAGTACTTTACACTGCCCCGCTGTTGATCATCTCCAGCTTGATGGCGCTGGCAGCGCTCCAAGTATTGCCGGCTCTGCTGTTGATTGCGGTGATCAGTTTCCTCACGGCAGTCGTACGCCCGCTGCTGATGAGCCGCATTCAGAACGAGGTATCAGACCAGATCAGGGCAACGCTTCTGTCCATGCAATCGCTGATGTTCACAGCTCTTCTGGCGATTAGTCAGCCGACTTTGGGCTTTATCGCCGATCAATCTGGGTTGCCGGCCGCCTATTTGGGGCTGGCGAGCGGTCTCAGTATTCTGGTCGTGTTCTTGTTCTGGAAAAGCCGCTGTCACTTTCCACAGGCTGCCATGTCTACCTGAACGCATGTTGAGATCACCTCAGTTACAGGACTTACGCGGTCACTCACAAAACACGGTTTTTTCCTCCTCGTAGCGCACGTTTTTCGTTCTGAGAACGAAAAACGTGCGCTACGAGAGATTTTTTAATCCGTGGAGGTGCAACGTTGGCGTCCAATGCGTACGTTCTGTCAGTTCGAACTGTCTTCTCTCGCACAGTGTCAAATCGCCCGCGGCGCAAGCGCAGATACTTGCACACCCGTGCTATACTACCAACAAACATTCGACCAACATAGTGCAATTCTAAGTGGCATGTTCGGCCTTCGACATATATTCAATCGCACCAGAAAGCCTAAAATTTAATCTGCAATCTACAATCTGCAATCTGCAATCTGCAATTGCAATAGTGAGCCAACATGACCGCGACAGCTGAGCAACAAACGACTACCAGCACGCTCGGCCCGGCCGCGCTGCCCGCCGCCGTGCTCGCGGCGATCAACGACTGCGCCGATGCATGCCGCAGCACGCTAACGCGGCTGGAAGGCGACCGCGAGCGTCTGCGCGCCGCGCTGTCGCAGCGCATCCGCCCGGTGCCCGCCGGCCCGGCCCGCCGGCTCTGCGCGGTCGATGGCTCGCAAGCCACCGTGCCGGCCGCCGGGGCGACCTTCGCGGCGATCGCGGCGGTGGCGGTTGAAGATGCCACGCTGACCGATCAAGAGGTGCTGGTGCAGCTGCTGCCACCGATCGAAGAGCTGGAGACCATTCTTGGCGGTCTACGCACCATGCTGGAGCTGCGGCTGCTGGCCAAGCGCATCCGCGCCACCAGCAGTGGCCTGTTCATCCTCGACGGTTCGTTCTACTCGGCGCTGCTGGAGATCAACCGGCTGCTGGTGCGCTACGCCCAAGACGCGCGCAGCCCGCGACCGCCGGCGTGGTGGACGCCGTTCCACGCGCTGATCGAGGCCTTCTTCGACGAGCAGGACTGGCGCCTGGTGCTCTCGTGCCGGCGGGTGATCGCGCACCCCAAGCAGGCCACCGCCGCCGACGACGTGGCCCAGCTGGCGCCGCATCTCTCCGGCACCGTGACCGACCGGACGCTGTGGAGCACGGTGCTCGAGCCGGGCGAGCACTCGGCGCCAACGCCGCTGATCAAGCAGGATCGCCCACACTTGCTCACCGGCTATCGCTCGCCGGGCCTGCCCGACTTCGCCGAGCGCCGCGCCGCGATCGAGCAGGGCTACGGCCAGATCTACATCACCTACTACCGCCCCGACGCCGAGGGGCCGGCCTACCGGCTCGAACTGCCGGCCGCGCTGATCGCCCGCGAGCCGCTTGGCGCGGCGTTGGCGACCTTCCGCGGCGCGCTGCAGATCAGCGCGGTGCAGGAGCCGCTGCCGCAGTTCCTCGCCGACGCGATTTGCAAGCAAATCGGCCGCGCGCTCGACGCCACCGCCGAGGGCGCTCGCACCACGCTGCAGAACCAGTTCGGCCTGGCGCTGGTGCAGCGCTACCTCGGGCCGTATCGCACGCAGCGGGGGTAAGACCGGAGATGGGCGCGTATCGTCGGTTGTTGTTGTGCCCGTGATCTTTCACCTGCACTGCAGTAGGCTTTCACCCGCACTAGTGCAGTTTTGCAACGCAATGGTTGAATAACGGTTTAAAAATCTCTGTCTTCAGAAGCGATCGGAGCCACTGCAATTTATCACCGCACAGCTTGCTTGGCGTGTTGGAGCCAAACACTGAGGTCGGTGCGAGTCGCACCGGCCTCTCGGTAGGCGTGTACGATACGTGCCATCAGGACGTCGAAGTTCACGCGCCTTCGCCTCACAGAGAGTCTCACCATCAAGGTAGATCCAGGTCGTTGCCTCGCTGTGCTCTGATTGTCTGAGAGTAACCGGTGTATTGGGAAACAGCGTGAGTAGGCGATATCCATAAAACGCAGCCACCCCTCCCGGAGGATACGGGACTCGAGATACCTGCTGAACGTGCGCGCGCTCGCAGCGCGAGTTG